>Ga0307978_1000002_pt1 | contig 279856 bp, 278 predicted proteins | sample OrgLakmetage1056_FD_203151 | JGI IMG/M metagenome (GOLD analysis project Ga0307978, IMG submission 203151) | Saline water microbial communities from Organic Lake, Antarctica - #1056 | ecosystem: Environmental > Aquatic > Non-marine Saline and Alkaline > Saline | place: Antarctica: Organic Lake... | reverse complement strand
AGACCCGAGACTGGCGAAACAAGGATCGCAATATCATCTGAACCGGCAATGCGACAGACCAAAAAGCCGCCCGGTAAGTGGGGCGGAACGATAAGCCCGCGCCCAACGCCGAGACGCCCCCACCCCCGAAATTACAGCGCCTTTTTCAACAAAACAAGCTCGTTTCTGTTGTTCGCTGCGCGACGCATCAATATCCGGTATGTCAAAAAAGTTAACGTTTCAAAAAACCCCGTTCCAAACGCGTTCGCTCGTTGAAGGATTTTGGCAGCCTCTCTATGGTCTAGTTCCCGAAGACGCGGCGCTCAAACCGTATATCCCCCCGTCCCAACCTGAATGGTCCGTCGCACCCGCGCACGCCGCGTTCACACTCTCCCGCAACACCTCCGAAATCAGACAATTGCGGTACGCGCAGTGTATTCGCAGTGTACAGAGTGTGATACGCAAACCCCTTGGTTTTATCGCCGTTAACCTTTGCTGCGCAACACTACGGCGTCCGGATCAGTTTTGCCACGATCCACCGCGTGATCGGCGCCACCACACGAAATGCGGCAGTTCCCGCCACGAAGCATGACACCCCTCCTGACAGGATGAACCCGAATAACGCAGGTCCAGACCGCGCGGGGATCACAGCAAATCGCGCCAACCCAGCGTGGCCTCCGTCGCGCCGCCCGGGGTATATTCGCCACTGATCCAGCCGTCATAGCCCGCCGCGCGCATCGCTCCGAAAAGTGCTTCAAAATCAACGTCTCCGGTTCCGGGCGCGCGGCGGTCAGGCGTATCGCCAATCTGCACGTGGGCAATCAGATCGCTGTAGTTTTGGAACACCGCAACCGCGTCTCCATGGATCATCTGCGCATGATAGCTGTCGAATTGCAGTTTCAGATTCGGACTATCGACCGCTTCGATTATTTCGGCGGCCAGCTTGTAATCATTGAGGAAATATCCCGGCTGCGCCTGCGGGCACAAAGGCTCCAGCATCAGTGTCAGCCCCTCATGTGCTGTTTTCAAAGCTTTTTTCAGGTTGCCGATCATCACATCCTTCGCGTCCGCCCCCTCGCCCGGGCCCGACATCACATGCAGCATCGGCACCCGCAGCTCCCGCGCATAGCGCATCGCGCGCCGCATATCGTAGGCAAACCGCGCCTCACCCCCCGCCACCGCGGCAAAGCCACGCGCGCCGCCGGTATAATTGGGCGGCGGAGCGTTGATCAGCACCATCTGCAACCCCCCGCGCATGCATGCCCGCTGCGTCTCTTTCGCCGCTATGTCATAGGGGAACAGGACTTCGACAGCGGTGAAACCTGCCGCCGCGGCCGCATCGAACCGGTCAAGATAGGGAAGCTCCGGCCACAGATGGCTCAGGTTCGCGGCGGGTTTCATCAGCTCTCCTCGGGCAGGTCCTCCGACGGGATGATGCCAAAGAACGCGCCTCCCGACCAGACGCCGAACCAGCCGTCGTGGTGAACGCCCAGATCCACGAGCCGGTAAAAGCTTTTGCGGTCAATCAGCGCCTCGAGGTTACGGCGCACGCGCACATAGGGCGAAGGCTCTCCGGTTACGGCATCGCGCTCAAACCGTAGGGGCAGGTCGGCACCCGCTACGGCGATGTCCTCGAGGTTGGTGGTGAAGGTCAGCCGCTGCTCCTCCTGGGTACCGGTGGCTTCAAAATCGACCGCGACAAACGGCGCATCCTCAACCCTGATGCCCACCTTTTCCACCGGCGTGACCAGAAAATACTGACCCTCCTCGCGGATGAGAATGGACGCAAACAATTTGACCATACCCGGCCGCGCGATCGGGGTGCCTTCGTAAAACCAAGTCCCGTCGCGTTTTATTTCCATGTCGATGTCGCCACAAAACGGTGGAGACCACTGCTCCACAGGCGGTAACCCGCGTGGTTTTGCCGCTTTTATTGACTCAACAAGGCTCGTCGCTGACGGTGTCACAGTTTTTTGTACGCTCATTACTTTTGCCATTCCCTCTAATCGAGATACACTTACACATTATCGATATAACCTGCACAGCGGAGAAGTCATGACCCAAGCGGACACACAAGCGGCGGAAGATATGGTCGACCAGATCGAGGCCTTGGGCGAAAAGCTTGGACAGGCGCGCAATTCAATCACCGCCCGTTTCATCGGGCAGGAGCGCGTTGTGGAGCTGACGCTGACTGCGCTTTTGTGCGGCGGGCACGGCCTGTTGGTGGGTTTGCCCGGTCTGGGCAAGACCCGTCTGGTCGAGACGCTGAGCACGGTGATGGGCATGGACGGCAAGCGGGTGCAGTTTACACCAGACCTGATGCCTGCCGACATTCTCGGTTCCGAAGTGTTGGAGACCGATGCGAGCGGCAGCCGCAGCTTTCGCTTCATTGAGGGTCCGATATTTTGCCAACTGTTGATGGCCGACGAGATCAACCGAGCCTCCCCGCGTACGCAATCAGCGCTGTTGCAGGCGATGCAGGAAAAGACAGTGACCGTCGCGGGGCAGAACCGCCCTCTGGGCAAGCCATTCCACGTGCTGGCCACGCAAAACCCGATTGAGCAGGAGGGGACCTATCCGCTGCCCGAGGCTCAGCTTGACCGTTTCCTTGTGCAGATCGACATCGACTACCCTGACCGCGCGACGGAGCGTAATATCCTGATCGCCACTACCGGCGAGGCGGAGGCGCAGTCAGTTGAGGTGTTCACCTCGGCCGAGCTTCTCGATGCGCAGCGCCTGCTGCGCCGGATGCCCGTAGGCGACAGCGTGGTGGAGATGATCCTTGATCTCGTGCGCGCTTTCCGCCCAGACGAGGCGGACGCCAGTGCGCGCGTGAAAGAAACCGTCGCATGGGGTCCCGGTCCCCGCGCGGCGCAGGCTCTGATGCTCGCCGTACGTGCGCGTGCTTTGTTGCAGGGACGTCTGGCGCCGTCAGCGGAAGATGTTATCGACATGGCGCGCCCGGTGCTGACGCACCGAATGGCGCTCAATTTTGCTGCACGCGCACGGGGCGACAGCCTCACGGCGCTGATTGACGAGACAGCGACAGCGCTGGCCAGCCCGAAGGCTGCCGTGGCGTGAGTGATCCCATCTCCTTGCGCGCAACCGCCGAGGCCGAGGCCGCAGCCCTCCCCGCGTTGCTGGCCCGGGCCGAGCATTTGGCCGGTGCTGTCCTGTTGGGCGCGCACGGGCGCAGGCGCGCTGGCGCAGGGGATGATTTCTGGCAATACCGGCCCGCACAGATGGGCGACAGCCGCCGCGCGGTCGACCATCGTCGTTCCGCCATGGGCGATACGGAATTCGTCCGTGAGCGTGAATGGCAGATCGCGCAGTCAATTATGCTTTGGGTTGATCAAGGTGCTTCCATGCGCTTTTCCTCCTCCGACGCGCATCCGGAAAAGATTGCGCGCGTGCGCCTTCTCGCCCTCGCGCTTGCGATCCTGCTCAACCTCGGGGGGGAACGTGTGGGCCTCACCGGTACGGCCCTGCCACCGCGCGGCGGGCGTCCGCAAATCATGTCGCTGGCGCAGCTGTTTTGCCGCGACGACACGACCGATTACAGCCCGCCGGAGCATCGCGCCATGATCCCGCATGCCCGAGCTGTGTTCATCTCTGATTTCATGGGCGACATCGACGGCGTCCGCACCGCCCTGACGAAAGCCGCAGATCGCGGGGTGCGCGGGGTGCTGTGCCACGTTCTCGATCCGTCCGAGGAGGCGTTTCCCTTCACCGGGCGCACCATTTTCGAGAGCGTGGGCGGCACGCTCAGCCACGAGACGCTCAAGGCCAACGACCTGCGAGACCGCTATCTCGCGCGGCTGGCCGAGCGTAAGGCGGAGCTGCAATCGTTGTGCGCGCTCACCGGCTGGCGCTATGGCTTGCACCACACCGACAACACGGCGCAGGCGGGTCTTTTGTGGCTCTACGGTGCGCTGGACGCACGGGCGGTGGCAGCATGACGGTTCTGGGCGGCATAGGATTTACCGCGCCGTGGCTGTTGCTAGCGCTGGCTGCATTGCCGATCCTGTGGCTTTTGCTGCGTGCGGTTCCCCCTGCACCGATCAAACGCCGCTTTCCCGGTGTCGCACTGCTGCTGGGCCTCAAGGATGACGAGACGGTGTCGGACCGCACGCCATGGTGGCTTTTGCTGCTACGCACGTTGGCGGTGGCGGCGATCATCTTCGGTCTGGCCGGTCCCGTGCTCAACCCCGAAGCGGAGCAGGCGGAGGGGGATGGCCCATTGCTGTTCGTGCTCGACGGCTCCTGGGCAGGGGCGACCAGATGGCCCCAGCAGCAAGAGGCGATCGAGGCGCAACTGACCCGTGCCGGGCGCCTTGGTCGGACCGTCGGTTTCCTCACCCTGACACGCCCGGAGCCGCCGGTGTTTCAATCTGCCGACGCATGGCGCAGCAGGCTTGCTGGACTGAGCCCCGCGTCGTGGCAACCTAGCGAGGCAATGCTTGCCGCCGCGCAAAATGCGCTGGAGGGTCTGGGTGATTTCAATACGCTCTGGTTCAGTGATACGCTCGCATATTCCGGACGCGACGATCTGTTGGGCGTGCTGCAATCGCGTGGCACCGTTGAAGCGTACCAGACGGCGGTCAATGTCCTCGCCATTTTGCCTGCCACTTATGATGACGGCGCCGTCCAATTGACCGTCGTGCGCGCCGCCGCAGGACCCGCGCGCGAGGTCATCATTCAGGCGCAGGGCCGCGATCCGGCGGGGAATGGACGCATCCTCGCCAACGCCACCGCAACCTTTGAGGAGGGCGAACGGGAGGCCAGCGTCGCCATCGTACTGCCCTCTGAGTTGCGCGCACGCATCACACGCTTCGACATCGCCGGGCAACGCTCCGCCGGGGCCAGTACGCTCAGTGATGACGGCTTGCGCCGCCGTGAGGTGGCCCTGATCTCTGCACGCACCAGCCGCGAGGGCTTGGAACTTTTGTCGCCGCTGCACTACATTGAACAAGCGCTTGCGCCCACCGCCGATCTGATCGACGGCAGCCTGACGGATGTGCTGCCTGCCAACCCGGATGTGATCGTGCTTGCCGATGTGGCCACACTGTCGGAGGCCGAAGCGCAACCGCTCACTGAATGGATCGAGAGCGGCGGCATGCTCGTGCGCTTTGCCGGACCGCGCATCGCCGCCTCAGATATATCGCGTGTCGACGAGGATCCGCTCATGCCCGTGCGGCTGCGTGCGGGTGGCCGGAGCGTGGGCGGCGCCATGAGTTGGGGAGAGCCCAAGGCGTTGTCGGAGTTTAGCAACGGCTCGCCTTTTTTCGGTCTGAGCGTGCCGAATGACGTCACGGTGAGCGCTCAGGTGATGGCACAACCCGATCCGACACTGGCCGAGCGCGTGATCGCCTCGCTCAGCGATGGGACGCCGCTGGTCACGCGCAAGAATGTGGGCCAAGGCCAGATCGTTCTGTTCCATGTCACCGCCACGGCGGAATGGTCGAGCCTGCCGCTGTCGGGCCTGTTCGTGGAGATGCTGGAGCGGCTTGCCGTTTCATCTTCCGCGGCCAGTGCGACGACCGCTGCACTGGAAGGCACCACATGGATTCCGCGCCGCGTGCTCGACGGGTTCGGCACGCTGTCAGAGGCGGGCACACTGCCCGGTGTGCCGGGCCCGGACCTGGTGGAGGCGCCCACCGGTCCTGAACTGCCACCCGGTCTTTACACGTCCGGCGACCGCACGTTGGCGCGAAATGTGCTGACGGCCGAGGCGGAACTTAACCCCGCCATCTGGCCCTCGGACATTCCCGTACGCGGGCTTGCCGTCGCCCCTGAACAACCGATCGCGGGATGGCTTCTGAGCTTTGCGATCCTGCTCTTGCTTGCGGATGTGGTGGTTTCGCTGTCGCTGTCGGGCAGACTGCTGCGGCGCAGCAATGCTGCGGCAGTGGCGTTCGGCGCGTTACTGATGTTCGGTACGCCTGCCGCCGATGCGCAGACACCGGAGGAAGCCTTTGCCCTCGCCGCCACGTCTGAGCTGACGCTCGGTCACGTGATCACCGGCGATCCGCAGCTTGACGAGATCGCGCTCGCAGGTCTCACCGGTCTCGGCGACACCCTGTTTTTCCGCACCTCCGTGGAGCCTTCACCCCCCATCGGCGTGAACCTCGAGACGGACGAGTTGGCCTTTTTCCCGATGTTGTATTGGCCGATCACCCCGCGCCAGCCGACACCCTCTGCGGAAGCCTATGCCAAGCTGAACGATTACCTGCGCTCCGGCGGGATGATCCTGTTCGACGCGCGCGACGCGGATACCTCGCGGTTCGGCGCCTCGAGCCCCAATGGCCGCAAGCTTCAAGAGTTGGCGCTGCCCCTCGATATTCCCGCGCTGGAGCCGTTGCCAGCCGATCACGTGATCACCCGCACGTTCTATCTGCTTCAGGATTTTCCGGGCCGCCACAACAGCCGCGACGTCTGGGTCGAGGCGGCAGACCCCAATGCCGAACAGATCGAGGGGATGCCGTTCCGTGATCTCAACGACGGGGTGACGCCTGTCGTGATAGGAGGCAACGATTGGGCCTCGGCCTGGGCGGTCGCACCCAGCGGTGCACCCATGTTGCCCGTCGGTCGCGGGTTCAGCGGCGAGCGTCAGCGCGAGATCGCCTACCGCTTCGGCGTCAATTTGGTGATGCATGTGCTGACGGGCAATTATAAATCGGATCAGGTCCATGTGCCTGCCCTTTTGGACAGGTTGGGCCAATGACATCTAGCATCGTCTTCGATCCGCTCATCCCTTGGGCCCTTTTGGTAGCAGTCGCCGTGATTGCAGCACTCGGCATTCTGCTGGCCTTGGTCCGAGGCCTACGCGGCTGGCCCTTGCGCGGTATGGCAGCGCTGGTGGTGCTCGCCGCGCTCAGCGGCCCATCGGTCCAACAAGAAGACCGCGCACCGCTCAGCGATATCGTGTTGATGCTGGAGGATGAGAGCGCGAGCCAGCGCTTGGGTGATCGTGCTGGCCAGACGGCGCAAGCCGCCGAGGCGCTTGCGGCACAGATCGAAGCGCGACCCAACACAGAACTGCGCCGCATCACCATTCCGGACGGGCAGGGCGATGCCGGAACCGAGATGTTGACCGTTCTTTCCGAAGCGCTCGCCGAAGAGCCGCGGGCGCGGGTGGCGGGGATTGTCGCACTCACCGATGGGCGCGTGCATGACGCGGATCTGCCGATTGATCTGCCCGCACCGTTTCACGTGCTGCTGAGCGGAGAGCAGACCGACTGGGACCGTCGCCTGACTGTCGTCGGCGCGCCGGCCTTTGCCATCATCGGGGAGCCGGTCATCCTGACCCTGCGCATCGATGATCTTGGCGCGGCGCCCGAAGGGTCCGGCATGGCGGAGCTGGACATCTCCATCGACGGGGATGAGCCACAGCGTTTTCGCGTGCCGATCGGCGAAGATTTGGAGCTACCGATCACGCTGCCCCACGGTGGGCGCAATGTGATCCGCTTTTCCCTGCCCGAAGAGGAGGGAGAGCTGACGGACCGCAACAATGCCGCTGTGATCCAGATGAACGGCGTGCGCGACCGTTTGCGCGTGTTGCTTGTGAGTGGAGAGCCGCATGCAGGCGGACGCACTTGGCGTAACCTGCTGAAATCCGACAGCTCCGTCGATCTGGTACATTTCACGATCCTGCGCCCACCGGAAAAACAGGATGGTGTTCCTGTGTCCGAATTGTCGCTGATCGCTTTTCCAACACGAGAGCTGTTCATGGAGAAGATCGATGATTTTGATCTGATCATATTCGACCGGTACAAGCGACGCGGTATCCTGCCCTCGCTCTACCTTGAGAATATCGCGCAATATGTGCGCGCTGGTGGGGCCGTGCTCGTTTCTGCGGGGCCGGATTTTGCCAGCGCCGACAGCCTGTTCCGCACGCCGTTGGGCGCTGTGCTACCCGCCACGCCGAGTGCGCGAGTGCTGGACGAGCCTTACTTGCCGATCATCTCAGATTTGGGCAACCGCCACCCGGTGACCACCGCCTTGCCGCAAAACGGCGATTGGGGCCGCTGGCTGCGCCAGATCGAGGTGGAGGCGACCTCGGGCAATGTCGTGATGACCGGCGTCGAGGATCGCCCCCTGCTCATTCTCGACCGGGTTGATGAGGGCCGCGTTGCACTGCTTACCTCCGATCACGCGTGGCTGTGGAATCGCGGCTACGAAGGGGGCGGGCCACAGCTTGAACTGCTGCGCCGCCTCGCCCATTGGATGATGGGGGAGCCGGAGCTGGAGGAGGAGGCGCTCACCGCCACTGCCGAAGGGCAGACGATGCGGATAGAGCGGCGCACACTGAGCGAAGAGGTGCCGCCGGTGATCATCACGGGACCCGATGGCGAAGTGACTGAAATGACCCTTGCCCCCACCACGCCGGGCCGTTTTGAGGCGACGTTTACGGGACTCGAGATCGGGCTCTACCGCCTTGAGAACGGCGAACAGCTTAGCGTGATCGGGCTCGGGCCAGCCGCGCCACGGGAATTTGTAGATACCATTGCCGATGCCGAGGTTTTGGAGCCTGTGCTCGCGGCGTTCCGGGGCGGTGTGCCGCGGATGGAAGACGGGCTGCCGCGCATCCGCAACGTGCGCGCCGGACGGCCAGCTGCCGGACGCGGCTGGATCGGATTCACACCGCGCGAAGCGTATGAGACACGCGACGTGCGCCAAACCTCCATCCTGCCCGGCTGGCTCGTTCTGTTGCTGAGCGCAGGCCTGATCACCGCCGCCTGGCTGCGCGAGGGTCGCCGCTGAGTTTCATGCATATCCGGTTTCTTCGCAGGAGTAAGTTTGCAAAAGGCCCTAGAGCTTTGTCGTGAATTTGATGCAGTGCTGTGTCACCCGAGCACTTCCGTATTCGGGATCGAGACTGGGGTACGGATTGTCGCTATGGTTAAGCTGCACGTTCTTCTCAATATGATCTCCGGCAGATGCCCGCTATGCGTTGATCAAAAACGTCGTGTCCCTTGCCGCCTATCGTGGTCAGGGCATGGGTCGTGCAGCGTTGCAGGCTGGGATCGGCCAAGCGCGCGACCGGATGCTACAAGCTCATGCTGAGGACCGGCAGCGCGCGGGCGCAAGAGGATTTTACCAAAAGCTGTCGTTTTCGAGGGATGAAAATCAGGGAGCGTCCTGCAGTTCTAGAGCAAGACGGCGGCCCAGAACGGCAGGACCAGCAGAGATAGGAAAACCTGCCACGTCATCACATCGGCATAGAGATCCGCATCACCGCCCATCTGCTTGGCCACGATATAACCGTTAGGCGCCGCGGGCGCTGCGAACACCAGCACACCTGCGAAGATCTGCACCGGCACCAGGCCGATCCATGAGCCCACCAGCACGAACACGGTCGAGGTGAACACGGGGCGCATGAATACACCCAGACCGACGCGCCAATCCAGCCGCGTCAGTCGACGCAGACCAATTCCCGCGCCAACCGCCATCAATCCCACGCCCAGCGCCCCGCGTCCGATCATCTCCAACGCCTCAGCCAGGGGCAGGGGCAAGGACACACCTCCGATGTTGAGTGTCAGACCAATAGCGCAGGCCTGCACCAGCGGATTGCGGATCAACGTGTTGCCAACCTTGGACAAACTCGCCTGCGCGGGGCCGAACGCGGACAGCACCACAATGCACGTGATGTTGATCAACGGGATCAGCACGGCAATCGCGACGGCCATCACCGCGATATTGCCGTCCAGAAATTGCTCTGCCGCCGCGAGGGCCACGAATGCGTTCCAGCGAACAGCCCCCTGAAACATCGAGGTAAAGGAAGCATTGCTGAGAACGTCGCGCGATATCAGCCGCGCCATCGACGCGAGCACCGCGATGATGACCAGCGTCCCCACCAACGCCACGCCAAATCCGCCGAACCGCTCCAGCGACAGGTCAGACTTCGCAATCGCAAGGATCAGCGTTGCCGGGATCAGAACACGAAACGACAGCGTTTCGATCACTCCCCATTCGCCGCGCGCGATGATACCGGATTTCGCCAGCACATAGCCCATCGCGATGATCGTGAGCAGCGGGAGTATGGATATCGCAAGCGCCATGCCCGTGACTTCGCACCGGGCGCAGGGCGAGTCCAGCCGCATTTCAGCATGATCCAACCTGCGCTTAATCCGTTGTTTACCCCACTTGACGCACAACGGTGTGCGGCGACGAGGGATCAATGAGGAACGGATGAGCCTACAGCAAAAACTCACCGAGGAACGGCGCGGTCGTTTGGCGGCAGAACGGATGCTGGAGCTGAAGAAAGCGGAGCTTTTTGCCTCAAACCGTAAACTGGGCCGCCATGCACGGGAGCTAAGCGACGAAATTGTGGATACCCGCGCCCTGGTCGAGACCATGGGCGAGGAGAATCGCAAGGTAAAATCCGACCTCAACGCCGCCCAGGAGAAGATCGCCGTGGTGGAGCGGCGGTTGTGGCATTCCATCGAGACGATCAAGGACGGATTTGCCTTTTTCGACGTGGACAATCACCTCATCATGGCCAACCAAGCCTATTTGGCCGCCTTCGACGGGTTGGAGGAGATCCAGACGGGCGTGAATTTCGTGACCATCCTGCAAGTATTGACGGATGAAGGCATCGTCGATCTGGAAGGGGTGGAGCCGACGGTCTGGCGCAAGCGGATGCTCACGCGGTTTCAGCAGCAAGCGCCGGAACCGGTGGTGATTCGGCTGTGGAACGGCCATTATATCAAAATGATCGACCAGCGCGGGCCGGGGGGGGACGTCGTCTCCCTTGGTCTCGATATCACCGCCACGAATCAGTACGAGCGCGAACTCGACGCTGCACGGGAGCTGGCCGAAGCAGCCAACCGTGCCAAATCCGCATTCCTCGCCAATATGAGCCATGAAATCAGGACACCCATGAACGGCGTCGTCGGTATGGCCGATCTTCTTGGGGACACCGAGCTGGAGGAGGAACAGCGCCTCTACGTACAGACGATCAAGAATTCCGGTAAGGCACTGCTGGTCATCATCAATGACGTGCTGGATTATTCCAAAATTGAGGCGGACCGCCTCGAGCTGCACAACGCTCCCTTCGACCTTGAGCGCGCCTGCCAGGAAGTCATCATGCTGCTTCAGCCGATGGCCCGCGATAAGGGGCTCGAGATCCTGCTGGATTACGATCTTTTCCTGCCGACCAATCTCATGGGGGATGCAGGCCGCGTCCGGCAGGTTTTGACGAATCTCATTGGCAACGCGGTCAAATTTACCAGTAAGGGGCACGTCCTGATCCGGGTGACCGGCATCACGGATGAGGCATTGGGTAGCGTAGCCGTGCACATTACCGTGCAAGATACCGGCATCGGAATTCCCGAGGATATGACCGCGCATATCTTTGGTGAGTTCAATCAGGTCGAAAATGAGCGCAACCGCCAATTTGACGGAACCGGCCTGGGCCTCGCCATTACCAAGCGTTTGGTCGAGCTTATGAAAGGAGAAATTTGGGTGACGTCGGAAGAAGGGGTCGGCTCCTGCTTTGGCTTCCGCATCGAGGTGCAGGCCGATGGCCCGACCGAGGTCGCTTATCCAAACCAAATCGGTCAGATCAATCGGGTGATGGTCGTCGATGATATGGTCGCCAATCGCGGCATTCTGGAACGCCAGCTTGCCCAGTTACAGCTCACGACAGTCGGCGTCACAACGATTGAGGAAGCGCTTGCCTCGCTCGATGGTACTATCGATATGATCATCACCGATCACAAACCGCCACAGCTGGACGCATTGACGCTGGCCGATGCCGTGACCGCGCGAGGCATCACCGCGCCGCTACTCTTGCTCGCGTCCAATCTGGTCGGGCTGAAGGACGATCCACGCGCAGACCGCTTTGCGGCGATGTTGCAAAAACCGCTGCAACGTCATGCGCTCTTCACCGCACTGGGGCAGGTCATTCCGGAGGCCACCGAGGCGCCGGAGATTTCTGCGCCAGCCTCGCCCACACTTCGCAAAATGCGGGTGCTTGCTGGTGAAGACAACAGGACCAACCAGCTTGTCTTCGGCAAAATGGTAAAGACACTCAACATCACCCTGCAATTCGCCGCCAACGGTGAGGAAGCGGTGGAAATGTACCAAAGCTTTCAACCCGATCTGGTGTTCATGGACATCTCCATGCCGCGAATGGACGGCAAGCAGGCCACCCAAAAAATCCGCGAGATCGAAGCGCGTACCGGTGCCCATATCCCCGTTGTGGCCATGACCGCACATGCCTTGCCCGATGATGATAAATCGATCCTGCAAGCGGGCCTTGATCACTACCTGACAAAACCGCTGCGCCGTGCCGCGATTGAGGAACATGTGCTGCTGGCCCAACCGGAGGGGACGGAGCCGGTTAAAGATACTGCTCCCGCTCAGGAAGCGGGATAATCGCGCAGGAATACCGGCGCATCGGGTTTGGATAGTTCAGCTGCGTGGGCGTAGCCGCCTGTGGCGAACTCAAGCAGACCGTCCTCATCCGCGATCCGATTCTGCATCACGAAGCGTGCCATGGCACCGCGCGCCTTTTTGGCGAAAAAGCTGACGATCTTCGGGCCTTTGCCGTCGCCCTTGTCTTCCATGAACTGCGGCGTGATCACGCGCAGCTTCAACGCCTTAAGATCGACCGCACCAAAATACTCCTGACTGGCGCAATTGACCAGCGTCTCACTGCCCGTCTGCTCCGCCTGCGCGTTCAACGCCTTGGACAGGTCAGTGCCCCAATAGTCGTAGAGGTTTTTGCCCCGCCGCGTCTTGAGCCTACTGCCCATTTCCAGACGGTAAGGCTGGATCGCGTCTAGGGGGCGTAGCACGCCATAAAGCCCGGAGAGAATACGCAGATGATCTTGGGCAAACGCCAGCTCGTCCGGATCGAGGCTGTCCGCCTCCAGCCCTTGGTAGGTATCCCCAGCAAAGGCGAGCGCCGCAGGGCGCGTCATATCCGCAGTCGGCGTTTCCTCAAACGTCTTGAACCGGTCACGGTTGAGCTTGGCCAGATCATCGCTCAGCGACATGAGCGATTTGAGATCACCGAGTGTGAGGTTGCGCGCGGTTTTGACCAGCCGCATCGCGTCTTCCTGAAAATCAGGCGCTGTCGTCTCGACCGTGCGCATCGCCCAATCCAGCCGCTTGGCCGGTGAAATCACTACAAGCATATCCTCTCCCTTCATTCCCTGGCAGAACCTAGTCCGCTTCCCGCAGCACGTCCAGAAACGCCGCGCCAAATCGCTCCGCGTACCGCTCTCCCAGAATTTGTTCGAGGGTGCGGGCGTCGGCACTACGCATCTGCGAGATCTTCGCCAGCACGGAGGCGGAACAGCTGAGCGGCTTATCCGTCCCCAGCGCGCCGCGCGCCAATTCGGCCTGTACCGCCAGCAGCCGGTCATAGACACCGCCCGCATCTCGACCGGCGAGCTTGCGCCGCTGCGGGTGCATCATTTCGGCCTCGCCGTTGATCACCTCAAGAAAGGCAGCGCCGTAACTCTCAAGCTTTTTGGCACCGATGCCGCTGATCCCGGCCATCTGGTCCAGATCGCGGGGCCGCGTCTCCGCCATCTCGATCAGGGTCCGGTCGGTAAAGATGATATAGGCGGGCACCTTTGACGCTTCCGCCAGCCCGCGCCGCTTGGCCTTGAGCGCGCTCAGGAGCGGCGCGTCTTCGTCGTTCACCATGGCTTTGACCGCCGGGCGGCGTTGGCCACTGGCCGCTTGGATGCTGTCGCGGCGCAGGGTGATCTTGGCCTCGTCGCGCAGGATCGGCAGGGCCGCATCAGTCATGCGCAGGGCACCATGGCGCGCGGGGTCGGGACGGATCAGATCGCGGCCCATCATCTGCCGAAATACCGCCTGCCATTCCGGCTTGGAATATTCCGTCCCCACGCCGTAGGTCGGCAGGGATTGATGGCCGCGCTGTTTGATCTTGTCGGTCTCGTTGCCCAGCAGAATATCGATCAGGTGCCCCGCGCCAAACCATTCTTCGGTGCGCAGCATCGCCGACAGCGCCTTGCGCACGGCAGTCGTCGCGTCAAACGTCTCGACAGGGGTGTCGCACAGATCGCAGTGTCCGCATTTCACCTCACTCTCGTCGAAATAACCAAGCAACGTCTTGCGCCGACATTCCAACGCCTCCGCCAATCCCAACAGCGCGTTGAGCCGCGCGTGATCGGCGCTGCGCCGCTCCGGCGGGGCCAGCCCTTCGTCGATCTGGGTGCGGCGCAGTCGGATGTCTTCGGGACCGAAAAGCGTCAGCGTCTCGGCGGGCGCACCGTCACGCCCCGCGCGGCCGATCTCCTGATAGTAACTCTCGATGCTTTTGGGCAGATCGGCGTGGGCGACCCAGCGGATGTCGGGCTTGTCTATCCCCATGCCAAACGCGACCGTGGCCGCAACGATGAGCCCGTCTTCCTGCTGAAACCGCCGCTCCGCGATGCGGCGGTCCTCCGCCTCCATCCCGCCGTGATAGTGGATCGCGGTCTGGCCCGCGTCATTGAGCGCGCGCGCGATGCCTTCGGTCTTGGCCCTCGTGCCGCAATAGACGATGCCCGACTGCCCCCGCCGTGCGGCGGCAAAGTTGAGGATCTGGTTGCGCGGGGAGTTCTTGGCGGCAAAGGCAAGGTGGATGTTGGGCCGGTCAAAACCGCGCAGAAAGGCGCGCGGGGGGACCCCCTCGAACAGCTTTTGCACAATCTCAGCCTGCGTTTCCGCATCCGCCGTGGCAGTGAACGCGGCAAGCGGCACGCCAAGGCTGCGCTTGAGCTCCCCGATGCGCAGATAATCGGGGCGGAAATCATGGCCCCACTGGCTCACGCAATGCGCCTCGTCCACGGCGATCATCTTGACGCCCACACGCTTGAGCATCCCCATCACAGAGCCTGCTGCAAGCCGCTCGGGCGCCATGTAGAGCAGTTTCAGCGTACCCGCTTCCAGTCCCTCCCACACCGCGTCCGTCTCCTCCGGCGTGTTGCCAGACGTCAGCGCGCCCGCGCCCACGCCCACCTCCTGCAACGCGCGCACTTGGTCCCGCATCAACGCGATCAGCGGGGAAATAACGACAGTGACCCCGTCCCGCATCAGCGCAGGCAACTGGAAACACAAGGATTTACCGCCGCCGGTGGGCATGATCGCGAGTACGTTCTCGCCTGCGGTCACCGCCGCGACGATCTCCTCTTGTCCGGGGCGAAACCCATCAAAGCCGAATACATCTTTAAGCAGCGGAGCGGCGCTGGACATGGGCGAACCTGAGGTTGGGAAATTCACATATGCAGACTCCCATATCCCCCCTAGCGGGGCAAGCGGTTTGGCCGCCGGAATTACATAAACAGCGCGGCGTTATTGGTCAGCACGATCCGTGCGACCGCCACACCGATCAGCACAGCCAATGGCGCCAGATCGAGACCGCCCATATTGGGCAGCACGCGGCGAATGGGCGCGTAAATAGGCTCCAACAGGCGATTAATCCCATCCCAGATTTGTGCGACGATCGGCTGGCGCGTGTTGAGCACCTGGAAGTTGATCAGCCACGACATCACCACATGCGCGATGATAAAGAACCACAGGATGTTCAGCAAAAGCATCAGGATCATAAAGATGGAGGTCACGGGCCACGGTCCTTTTTCAGCGAGTGTGTGGAGGAGTTAAGCGCCCTGCACGAAAAGGACAAGGGTGCCGCATGGTCTCTGGTTGACGCAGACACATCACAGGTCAATTTCCGGGCACAAAGGAGCCCAGCCCATGTTCCCGTTTATCCGCCCGGTCAAGGATGTGCTGATCGCACGGCGACAGCCGAAGCTCAAACATCTCACCGATACCCATATCCCGCACCACATCTGCTGGCCACAGGATCTCGATGCATTTGGGGAGCTTAGCAACGGGCGTGCACTCACCCTCTAAGACCTGGGGCGCATCGCCATGGCGCAGCGTGCGGGTCTCATCGGGGTGCTGCGACGGGAGCGGAGGGGCCTGACGATGGCTTGCTCCCACGTGCGCTTTCGCCGCCTTATTCACGGGTTCGAGCGGTTCGACATGCACAACCGTGCGGTATGTTGGGACGACAAATTCACCTATATCGAGCAGTCCATGTGGAAGCAAAATGGCGAGTGTGCGAGCCACGTGCTCTGTCGCTCCGCCGTTACGGACAAGAACCGGATCGTGACGCCCGACCGCGCGCTTGCTGCGTTGGGCAAGACGCGATCTTCCCGCCGGTGCCTGTCTGGATCGCCGAATGGATCGCAGCGGAGGCCACACGCCCCTCGCCACCGATGCAGGACGCATAAACCTGTTCTTGCGCATGAGGGTGCACCCTGCTCTATGATACGGCAAAGCGGGGAGAGACAGCTCAATGACGGTGGTTTCACAGCGCAAGCGCATCTGGGGCTGGTATTTCTTCGATTGGGCATCCCAACCCTATAACACGCTCCTCCTCACGTTTATTTTCGGCCCGTATTTCACCACAACGCTGTCCGGCAATCTGATCGCGGAAGGGATGGAGACAGGGGCCGCGCGCGCGCAGGCGCAGGCTTATTGGGGCTGGGGCTTGGCCGTGACGGGCATCTGCATCGCGGTGCTGGCACCTGTTTTGGGGGCAATTGCTGACAATTCGGGGCGCAAGCTGCCATGGATCTGGCTGTTCTCCATCATGTATTTCGTCGGATCCACCGGGTTGTGGTGGACCGCGCCGCAGGATTTCTCGGTGCTCTGGGCGCTGTTTTTTTTCGGCATAGGCCTCATCGGGATGGAGTTTGCGACGATCTTCACCAACTCCTATCTCCCCGAACTCGACGCTGATCCGGCAGAGCTGGGGCGCCTTTCCGGCTCCGGCTGGGCGTTTGGATATTTGGGCGGGCTCGTCGCGCTGGTCATCATGCTGGGGCTTTTCCAGGCCACGGCAAGTGGTAACACCCTGCTGGGCCTCAGTCCGATGTTCGGCCTCGACCCCGAGACAAAGGCGGACACCCGCGTTGTAGGTCCATTGGCCGCGATCTGGTTTGCGGTGTTTATGGTGCCTTTCTTCCTCTACACGCGGGACACCATGCAGACTGGCGCGCCACGTTTGCTGGTCGGCAAAAGCGTTTCAGACCTGATGCGCTCGCTAAAAAGCCTCCCGCGCCACCCCTCGCTCATGGCCTATCTCGGCTCATCGATGTTCTACCGTGACGCCCTCAACGGGATGTATGCCTTTGGCGGGGTCTATGCGGCGGGCGTATTGGGCTGGTCAGTGACGCAAGTGGGCATCTTCGGCATCATCGCGCTCATTTCCGGCGCGTTTTTCTGCTGGGTCGGGGGGCGGCTGGACCGCCAATATGGTCCGATGCCGGTGATCGTGTTTTGTGTCGTCTCGCTGGCGCTTGTCGCTCTTTTGGTGGTGATGATCACGCCCACATCCGTCCTCGGCATCCCGATCCGCGAAGGCTCCACCATGCCGGACATATCCTTTTTTATCGCCGGTGCCGTGATTGGCGCGGCCGGGGGCGCGCTACAGGCGTCATCGCGCAACATGATGGCGCGGCAGGCAAATCCCGAGCGCATGACGGAGGCGTTTGGCCTCTATGCGCTGTCGGGGAAGGCCACCGCGTTTCTGGCGCCCGCACTCATCGCCTTCACCACGCAGATGACAGGCAGCCAGCGTTTGGGCGTGAGCCCCGTCGTGGGGCTGTTCATTATCGGTCTGATCCTGTTAATCTGGGTCAAACCGAAAGGGGATTTTGCGAAATGATCTTGAAAAAACTATCGGTACTTACGGTAATTGCGGTGGCACTCACCAGTTGCAGCGGCGGATCACGCGACATCAGCGGTGCACGGTCGGCGGCGCAAGCGCCCCTGCCCACAATCGGCTCATCCGGCGGCGCGCTCAGCAATGTTCAGGCGAAAAAACTTTTTGGCGCAAAGGCTTCCGGGACCAATCAGGCCCCCGCGCCCGCGGGCAGCTACGCAAAAGGGTGCCTTGCAGGGGCGGTCCAGCTCCCCGAGAGTGGACCAACATGGCAGGCGATGCGCCTGTCGCGCAACCGCAACTGGGGTCACCCCGAACTCGTCGATATGGTCAAAAGCCTGAGCCAGTTCGCCGCCCAACAGCCCGGCTGGAATGGCCTTTATGTCGGGGATATGAGCCAGCCGCGCGGCGGTCCCATGCTCACCGGGCACCGCAGTCACCAGATCGGGCTGGACGCCGACATCTGGATGCTGCCGCCGACGTCGCTCAGCCTCTCCCGCCAGCAACGCGAAAATGTCTCGTCCATCTCCATGCGCCGCGCCGGTGGTGCATATGTCAACAATGCCTGGACCCGCGCGCATCACGAAATCATCAAGGCGGCGGCAAAAGATCCGCGTACAGCGCGCATTTTCGTGTTCCCCGGTGCCAAGGTTCAAATGTGCGACGACGAACGGGGCGATCGCAGTTATCTGCGCAAGATCCGGCCATGGTACGGGCATCACTATCATTTTCACATCCGCCTCAGCTGCCCCAACGGGGCACGCGGCTGTGTGAACCAGAATCCACCGCCTGCCGGTGATGGTTGCGAAGATGCGCGCCAGTGGCAGGCCAACATCATCAATCCGCCCAAGGCAAAGCCCGCGCCCGCAAAACCCGCAACACCGCCGAGGGTCCGCCGCGAGCTTGTGCTGGCCGATCTACCGGCGCAGTGCAAATCCGTGCTCGACGCAAATTGATCCGGCTGACGCTCGCGCTGCTTTGTCTGTGCGGCAACGTGCAGGCGGAGCCGTCGTTGCGCGCGGAAGGCGCGTTGCGCTGGGACGTTGATGCACCCTGGTTCGGCGGCTGGTCCGGGATCGAGGTAGGCGCGCAGGGTGCTAGGATGACGGTGATCAGTGACCGTGGGCACATTATTCAGGCCACGCTGATGCGCGAGAATGGCCGCCTCACGGGTGTAGATGTGCAAAGCGACATGCGGTTGGGCAACGCTACCGGGACGCACTTGCGCAAGGAGGACAGCGATGCCGAGGGTCTCGCCATCGACGATGCCGGGCGGGCCTTCGTCTCATTTGAGCATCAGCACAGGATCGCCCTCGCCGACCAGACGAATGGACACACCGGCGCACAAATCGATCTTTCGTTCAGCGCTGCACTGAGCGAAAATGCGGGTGTCGAAGCGCTGGCTGTAGGGCCGGACGGCACCCTCTATGCCGTGGCCGAGAACGCGCCCGCGCGTGGTGCCCCTTTCCCGCTTTACGCCTATTCGGACGGTCGCTGGCGGGTGAGCGCGCGCATCCCCCAACGCGGCCCGTTCAAGCCCGTGGGTGCTGATTTTGACAGCAAGGGGCGACTGTGGCTGCTGGAGCGCGCGGTAACACCATTGGGTTTTCGCAGCCGTGTCCGCCTCTTCGTCCTCGACCCGGAAAACGCAGGGGAGTATTCGCTTTTGACGACGCCCCCTGCGCGCTACGACAACCTCGAGGGCATCAGCGTCTGGGACGATGCCCTCGGCCAAATGCATGTCACGATGATCTCGGATGACAACTTCATGCGGATCCTACGCACCCAAATCGTGGAATACAGCGTTCGGGAATAGGGTTGCGCGCACGGCCGATGCGGCCTAAAGCACCCTTGTCTGCGATCCCCGCAGGCCAAGTCGCCGCACCCTTGATAAAACGGTTCTTTATATGACACGCACATATCTTCCTGGCATCCTTGCCATGGCCACCATCGTCGTGGCCTCGAATATCCTCGTTCAATTCCTCTATGGTAACTGGCTGACCTGGGGGGCATTTACCTATCCGCTCGCCTTTCTGGTGACCGATATCATGAATCGCGTCTACGGCACTGCCGCCGCGCGCCGTGTGGTGCTGGTGGGCTTTGCGGTCGGCGTGGTCTGCTCGCTTATCGGGACGCAGATTATGGGAGAGTTTGGCCCGCTGATCACCGTGCGCATCGCCATCGCCTCCGGCCTCGGCTTTCTTGTGGCCCAACTTCTGGACGTGGGCATATTCACTGCGCTACGCGAGGGCGCGTGGTGGAAAGCGCCGCTCGTCTCCACCCTCATCGGAAGCACGGTCGATACAGCGATCTTCTTCTCCATCGCCTTTTCCGGGGCGTTCTCTTTCATGCATCCCGCCACCGACGTTTCATGGGCGGCGGAGGTTTTGCCGCTGCTGGGCATGGGCCCTGCTGCACCGCTTTGGGTCTCGCTTGCCGTGGCGGATTGGGCGGTCAAGCTCTCGCTGGCCCTGTTTGCACTCATCCCGTTTCGGATCATAACCGCGCGCCTGCGCGCCGCATAATGCGGCGGGGGTAAAAAACCGCACGGAAAGCTTCAGAAAATGCTTTGCGATCTTGCAAAGATATGGGACGCTCAATTTAGTTGAAACAAAATGCAAAGGAGGTGATCTAGTGTCAAGAAAGGTACTGGAGCGAGGTGTCGGAACAGCTTTGGAGGTCGTTTGCTAGGGCAGCCCTTAGCTCACTGAAATCCGAAGTGGACCATCGGTCTAACCGATCCCGCCTCCTATACAATTCGATAGGGCCGCTCTGTTACAGGGCGGCCCTTTTCGCATCATGGGCCTTGGGCGCTTCACCTTGCGCCTTTGCGCGCTATGGTAGCTCACATGCTGTATATAAACGACACCATCACCATTCAGGACTGGGAACTCACCGAGAGCTTTATGCGGGCGTCCGGACCCGGCGGGCAAAACGTCAACAAAGTCTCCTCTGCCGTCGAGTTGCGATTCGAGGCGGCAACGTCGCCCTCACTGCCAGCGCCGGTCAAGACGCGCCTGCGTCGCCTTGCGGGGCGGCGATGGACGACTGAGGGCGCGCTGGTGCTGCAATGTGACGAGACCAGAAGCCAGGCGCGCAATCGGGAAATCATCCGCGAGCGTCTCAAGGAAATGATCGTGAGCGCGCTCACCCCGCCCAAACGCCGCATCGCCACGCGGCCGACGCTGGGGTCGAAAAAGCGACGGCTGAAGGCCAAGAAGGTGCGCGGCGAAGTCAAAGCGATGCGCGGCAAGGTCGATCCGGAATAATCCACGGCAATGCGGGCCGATAGCGCAGATTTGAGTTTAAAGGGCAAATTAAAGAAGCTGGACGTGTCAGGTCTTTCTCAACAGGTAGATGTCCATGATCCAGCCGTGGTCGGCGCGGGCGGTCGCGCGGGTGCTGGTTATTTGAGCGCTTACCTCCGCAAGGGGGCCTTCGATGATGATTTGCTCTTTCATGCCCACATAGGCACCCCACCAAACATGAATGCCTTCTGTCGCAAGCGCCTCAAATGCGCTGCCCGCATCGAGCATGACGGCAATGGTGTCGACGCCCGGCGGCCAGCCCTCGTCGCGCAGACGGCGGCCGGTGGTCACGATGAACGGCGCGCCAATCTCGTTGAGGACCGTTGCATGGGCAGCGGTGAGCGCCTGTAGCGAGGTGATGCCGGGGATGACGTGGAGCGTCGGGGCCGGATCGAGGCGGGCAGCGATTCGCAGGGTGCTATCGTAGAGCGACGGATCCCCCCAAACCAGAAGGGCCACGTTTCGAGCCGAACCATGCGCATCTATCGTCTCCTGCCACACGGCGGCAATGGCATCGTGCCAGTCATCCACGCGTTGGCGGTAGTTTTGCGTCGTCGCATCGCGGACGGGCAAGGTGAATTCGACAAGCTTTGTTTTCGCGTTGACGATGACGTCATCGCATATGCCTCGGCGCAGTTGTGCGAGGTCGTCCTTCCCGCTGCCTTTATGAGGGATAAGGATGAGATCCTGCGCGTTCATGGCGCGGATTGCTTGGAGCGTCAAATGCTCCGGGTTGCCGGTCCCGATCCCGATGAGAGTGAGGTGAAAGCTCATGCGGGGCTGTTTCAGCTGTAGGGTCCGGCCAGTGGGCCGTAGAAGATGAGGGCGGGCGTGCTCGTGCTTAACTCGCCCAGATGCGCTGCCAACGTGGCAATCGTAAAACGCTCCAGCCGCTCGGCAGGGGTGGAGACAGCCTCTGCCAGCATGGCGGGAGTATCGGCGGGCAGGCCATGGGCTATGAGCTGGGCTGCGAGGCCCGCAAAGGTGCGTTTGCCCATATAAACGACTGTAGTGGCCAGCGGGTCGGCAAGCGCGGCCATGTTCACGTCGGGCGGCAGATCCCCCGATACATCCGCCCCTGTGATGAATTGCACCCGCCGCGCGGTCAGCCTGCGTGTGAGGGGGATGCCTGCCGTCGCGGCGGCGGCGGAAGCACTGGTCACGCCGGGGATAATCTCGAAGGGGATGCCTGCCGCGCGCAGGGCGGTGAGCTCCTCTTCCAGCCGCCCGAACATGCCGCTGTCACCGGATTTGAGCCGCACGACGTGCATGTCTGCTTGGGCATATTCCACCAGCACGCGGCTCACGTGGTCTTGTTTGGGCGAGGGGCGACCCGCGCGTTTGCCCACCCCGATGAGGTCGGCACCCTCGCGCGCGAGGCTCAGGATCGGGCCGGACGACAGGTCGTCGAACAGGACCACATCCGCCTGCTCCAGTCGTTTGACGGCCTTGACAGTCAACAACTCCGGATCGCCCGGACCGGAGGAGACGAAGGAGACAAACCCGCTCATGCCCCCTCCGCGATCAGGTGGAAGAACGTGCCGGAGACCTGGCCGCCGCCGGAGGTTTGGCGGTAGGTGCCCGTCTCCGGTACACTGAGTCCGTTGCTGTCGGTGATCTCGGCCAGTGGCGCGTCGGGCTCTTCGACAATCGTGGCATAATGGAATTCATGACCGCGCAATTGCGCGCCCGCCGGGGCGCCGGGAATGGGCGCGGTGAGGGTCGCACGGCGGTAGCCGAGGTGGAACTTGCGCTTGGCAAATGATGTCTCAAGCCCCAGCAGGCCCGCCATTTCGTGCCGCACGCCGTCCTTGTCCACGATGCCAGCCCCAAGCGCCATATAGCCGCCGCACTCCCCATGCACGGCTCGCGTCTGGGCAAAGTCGCGCAGGCCGTTCTGGTAGGTTCGCGCAGCGGCGAGCGTTCCTGCGTGCAACTCCGGATAGCCGCCGGGCAGCCAGCAGATATCGGCGCTCTGGTCCGGAGCCTCATCGCGCAGGGGCGAGAAGGGCAGCACTTCGGCCCCCGCCGCGCGCCAACCGGCAAGCAGATGGGGATAGACGAAGGCGAACGCGTTGTCTTGGGCCAGTGCAATGCGTTGTCCGGGCGGGACGACTTTGAGCGGGGCGGTGATATCGCTGCGGGCGCCCGTGGCGGCGGCACGCAGCGCGTCCATATCCACATGCTGCGCGATGAAGCTGGCCGCGTCATCGAGGATCGCGGCAAGATTCTCCTGCTCGCTTGCTTGCACGAGGCCCAGATGTCGCTCGGGCAGCGCCATTTCCTTGCGGCGGGGCAGCACGCCCAGAACGGTGATGCCCGCCTGCTCCATCCCTACTCGCACCAGTGCTTCGTGGCGCGGGGAGGCGACGCGGTTGAGCACGACACCGGCCAGCGTGACGTCAGGGCGCATCATCTTGAACCCCAGCGCCGTCGCCGCGACCGATTGCGCGGCACCCGACACATCGAGCACCAGCACCACGGGCCAGCCCATATGCGCGGAGATATCCGCGCTCGCGCCATTGCCCGATGCGCCGGTGATCGCCACGCCGTCGAACAGACCCATGGACCCTTCGGCGAGTATGAGGTCAGCTCCGCTCGCGTTGCTTACCAGCCCTTCGATTCGCGCGGCCTCCATCGACCAGCTGTCGATGTTGAACGATGCGCGGCCGGAGGCGGCGGTGTGGAAGGCGGGATCGATGTAATCCGGCCCACTTTTGAACGGTTGCACCGTGATGCCCTGTGCGCGAAACGCGGCCAGAAGCCCCAACATCAGGGTCGTTTTACCCGTGCCCGAGGCTGGCGCGGAGATCATCAAACCGGGCGGTATCATTCGGCCTCCGGAAATCTGGGAGCGGTGCCGACAGGGCGGAAGCGTCGATCGTAATCCCCGGCATAGAGCCTGCTTTCGCCGAAATCCTCCGCGCCAATCGCATAGCCTACGAGGATGAGCGCGGTGCGCGCCATCTCGTCTCCAATCGCGGTTTCCAGCGTCGCAAGCGTCGCCCGCACGACCCGTTCATCGGGCCAACTGGCACGCCAGACGACTGCAACGGGACAATCGGGCCCGTAATGCGGCGTCAGCTCGTCGACCACACGCGACAGCACATGCACCGAAAGGTGGATCGCCAGCGTGGCACCGGTAGCGGCGAAATTGGCCAGCGTCTCGCCCTCCGGCATGGCGGTGGCCCGGCCAGAGGTGCGGGTGAGCACGACCGATTGCACAACGCCGGGCAGCGTCAACTCAGCCGCCAGCGTCGCGGCAGCGGCGGCAAAGCTGGGCACGCCCGGCGTTACGTCGTAAGGGATGCCCATCGCGCGCAGGCGGCGCAACTGCTCGCCCATGGCCGACCAGATCGACAAATCGCCCGAATGGATGCGCGCCACGTCCTTCCCCTGCGCGTGCGCGATCGCGATCTCCTGCATGATCTCATCGAGCGACAAGCGCGCGGTGTTCACGATATGTGCGCCCTCAGGGCAATGGGCGAGGATACCCTCAGGCACCAGCGATCCGGCGTAGAGACACACAGGCGAGGCCGCGATCAGGTCGCGCCCGCGCAGGGTGATCAGATCGGGCGCCCCCGGCCCTGCCCCTATGAAATGTACCGTCACGCGCTTTTCCCTATTTCATCGGCAATCGCCGCCGTTGCCATACCATCGCCCGAGACCACGCGCACCGCAACCAACTCGGCGCTTGGGCCTGCTGTTGCCAGAGCGGCCGCCTCGCACAGGCTGCCGGTGCCAAAGCGGTCGATGATCCGCTGTGATTGCGTGGGGGTCATCATTTGCGCCATGTCGTCCGCGCGGACGCCAAGGCCGGGCAGGCCTAGAGCCGCCGCCAGTTCCTTAAACACCGGCGCGCGGGATTTTATGCTTTCCGTCGCCAGGGCGTCGAGAGCTCCACCGCCCGAGGCTTCTATCGCGCGGGTCAGCGCGTCTTGTAGCGACAGCAGCGTCGCCTCGCTGCGAAATCCGATACCTGCGACCCTCACAGCATGACACTCCATTGCACAATGGGCCGCGCGGCAGACCAGCCGCGCATGGGGCCGAGGGGGGTCGCTTGGGCAATGTCAAACCGCATGAGCGTGCCGCCTTTATCTGCGTGCAGTTGAGCAAGCAGGCTTTCGGTTTCCAGCGTAACACCGTTGATCACAAGGCGCGTACCGCTTCGGAGACGGGTAAAAAGCGTCTCTAACAGGGATTTTCTTGCGCCACCGCCGATGAATACGGCATCCGGCAACGGCTGGTCTGTGATGTTGTCCGCGGCCAGGCCCTGCACCGCCGTCATGCGGTGCGACAGGCCGAAATCCTCGATGTTGCGAATGATGTTGGCCGTGCGCGCGCCATGCTGTTCAAAGGCAATCGCGCGCCCACCGGCAAGGCACCACTCCACCGAGACGGAGCCGGAACCGGCACCGATATCCCAGAGCAGTTCATCCCCACGAGGCGCCAGCGCACTGAGCGTGAGTGCGCGCACCGGTTGCTTGGTGATCTGGCCATCATGAGCAAAACATTCATCGGGGAGACCCGAAGCACGAGACAAACCAACACCGCCGGGCAAGACCACGGCAACCGCGACGGGGGCCGCGATATCCGTCAGGGCAAAGCCTGCGGCGGCGGTCTCGCGGATACGCTCGTGGGTGCCGCCCAATCGCTCCATCACAGTCAGCACTGCCTCCCCCGCGCTGTGACGGCACAGCCATGCGGCTAATTCGGCAGGGGCATCGCCGTCACGCATGAGGCAGATCATGCGTGCATAAGGCGCGAGCATGCCGCGCAGGCGCGGCAGAGGGGCCGCATGCAGACCGTGGCAGGTGATCTCCTCCATCCGCCAGCCCAGCGCCGACGCCGCAAGCGTGAAGGTGGACGGCGCGGGATAGGCGCGCCATTCGCCGCGCGCAAGGTCGCGCACCAGGCTACCGCCCGCCCCGTGCCAGAACGGATCACCGGAGGCAAGGACGGCCACCCGCTGCCCTCGCAACGCCAGCACAGGCGCAGTTGAAAATGGCACGGGCCAAGGTGTCCCGCGCGTTCCGACATCCGCTAAATCGAGGTGGCGGGGGCCGCCGAAGACGACCTCGGCGGCATCGATTGCGGCGCGGCTTGCGGGGGGGAGGCCTGCCGGGCTATCTTCGTTCAAGCCGATGATACTGAGCCAGGGATCACCCATCATGCGCGTTCTTCTTTTGGGTGGTACGACCGAAGCAAGCCTGCTTGCCCATGCCCTGCATGGCGCTGGAATAGAGACTGTTTTTTCCTATGCCGGCCGCACGAACGCGCCGGTCGCGCAGCCGGTGCCGGTGCGTGTGGGCGGATTTGGCGGGGTTTCGGGGCTGATGGACTACCTCGATGCGGAAGCGATCAGCCATGTGGTCGATGCCACCCATCCGTTCGCAAATACGATGGCACACAACGTACACCAAGCGTGCACCGCGCGTACACTGCCCCTGATGCGGCTGGCGCGCCCCGCGTGGCGCGCGCAGGCATGTGATGACTGGATACATGTACCCGATATTGCAGCCGCCTGCGCGGCCTTGCCCGACGCGCCCGCCCGCGTTTTCCTCGCGATCGGGCGCATGCATGTGGCGCAGTTTGCCGCACGGCCAGAGCATCACTTTCTGCTGCGGCTGGTGGATGCGCCGATAGAGCCTATCGCCCTGCCCCACCACGAAGTGATCGTCGCGCGCGGGCCGTTTGACGAAGCCGGTGACACCGCGCTGATGCGCGCGCATGGAATCACGCATCTGGTGGCCAAGAATGCGGGCGGCGGCGGGGCGGTCGCCAAGATTGAAGCCGCGCGTGCCTTGGGCGTGCAGGTGATCATGATCGACCGGCCCACGCGGCCCGACGTCGCGGAGACTGCCGAGATAGACGCCGTTTTGCGCTGGCTGGGTCATGAGGCGGAGCGGGGTGTGTAGACGTACTCACCCACGCGCCGGGTGGCAGCATTGCCGACCAGTACCACGGTGCGCATGTCGGCCATATCCTCCGTCGCTTCGCCAAGGGTCACGGTACACAGAGTTTGGTCTGCGTGGGTGACGTTGCGCGCGAAGGTGATCAGGCGGTCGGGTCCGCATTCGGCGCGCAGAATTTCCAACGCCTGCCCAAACTGGTGGGGCCGCGATTTGGAGCGGGGGTTGTAGAAGGCCATCGCGAAATCGGCGCGCGAGGCCATGCGAAGGCGATGCTCGATCACGCTCCACGGCTTGAGGTTATCACTGAGGTTGATCGCGCAAAAGTCGTGGCCCAGCGGCGCGCCCGCGGCAGCGGCTGCGGCGAGCATGGCGGTGATGCCCGGCTGCACGGTAATCGCGACGTCCGCGAATTGCGGTTGTGCCTCCAGCGCTTCGAACACGGCGGAGGCCATGGCGAAGACACCCGGATCACCGGACGAGACGACGACCACGCGCGCGCCTTGTTGGGCCAGGGTGAGCGCATGGGTGGCGCGGTCGATCTCAACGCGGTTGTCGGTGGCGTGCAGGGTCAGGCCCGCGCGCGCCTCGATGCGTTTGACATAGGGGATGTAGCCGATCACATCGGTGGCTTGCGCGATGATTTCGCGCACCTCTGGCGTCACCAGCGTCTCGCGCCCCGGACCGAGGCCCACGATGGAGACCCAACCATTCATTCGCGTGCTTCGGGGCGGCGGCCCTGTCCGTGCACCAGCACGATCGCGAAATAGGGGCAGTCGTCGTCGGCTACATCCGTGAGCTTTGCAACGCGCTCTTGCGGCATGGTCCCCTTCTCGACCAGCCATGCATCGTGGAGCCGTCCAGTGGTGGCGAGGGCGGCGCGCACGCGCGGCAGATTGCGGCCTGTCTTCATGATCACCAGCGCATCCGCACGCTCCATATGCGCGATGAGGTCGGCATCGGGCAGCGTGCCCATCAGCACGCTGAGCACATCGTCACCCCAGGTGAAGGGCATATCAAGGCTGTTCCAACAGCCGACCATACCGGGGATGGCGGGCAACACTTCCACCTCCGCACGGCCTTGGAGGCGGGTGTGCAGATGCATGAAGGAGCCGTAGAAAAACGGATCGCCCTCGCACAGGACAACAACCTCGTGTTCTTGGGCCAGCGCCTCAAGCTTGTCCGCCCATTCGGCGTAGAAATCGACCATGAGCTGTTTGTATGCGTCCGAGCCGAAGTGCAGCTCGGTGGTGACGGGGTATTCCATCGAGTATTCGATCACGTCGTCGCGCAGCATTCCGTTCACGATGGAGCGGGCCTGACCGGGGCGGCCTTTCTTGCGGAAATAGGCGAGGTGGCGCGCGCCGCGAATGATGCGGTCGGACTTGACGCTCATCAATTCGGGGTCGCCGGGGCCGAGACCTGCGCAGATGACTTTTCCCATGCTCTACTCCACCCTGCTGGCAAGCGCGTTGATCGCCGCGACGGTGATGGCGGAGCCGCCCAAGCGGCCTTGCACGATCATCGACGGCACAGGGGGCGCGGCCATGAGCGCATCCTTGCTCTCTGCCGCGCCGATGAAGCCGACAGGGCAGCCGATGATCGCGGCGGGACGTGGGCAGTCGGGGTCTTCGAGCATGTTCAGCAGATGAAAGAGCGCGGTTGGCGCGTTGCCGATGGCGACGATGGCGCCGCTCAGATGCGGGCGCCACAGCTCAAGTGCTGCGGCGGAGCGGGTGTTGGACATTGCCTTTGCCATGTCGGGCACGGCTGGATCACGCAGGGTGCAGATCACCTCATTCTCACGCGGCAGTCGTTTGCGGGTGATCCCCTCGCTCACCATGTAGGCGTCGCAGAGGATCGGGGCGCCTTCCTCAAGTGCGGCACGCGCGGCGATGGCCATGCCCGGCGTGAACTGCACATGTTGTTCCAGCCCGACCATGCCTGCGGCGTGGATCATACGCACGGCGACGATTTCTTCCTCCGGCGTAAACCGGGTCAGGGCCGCCTCCGCACGGATAGTGGCAAAGGACTGGCGGTAAATTTCCGCGCCGTCGGTGATGTAGGTGTGGGGCATGTTACAGGTGATCTTTCAGATCCATGGGGGAGAGGCCGGCGCGTGCGGGGGGATCGCCGGCTTTTCCGTCTCTGACAAGGGCAAAACCGTCCGGTTGCGCGGTGAAGGTGAGCGGCGCGGCGCGCGGGTGTGCGCAACCTTTGGTACAGCCCGAGATGTGGAGCGTTTGGGCGGGTTTGAGATGGGGTGCGAGTGCGCGGCCAAGGCTGCGCGTTTGCGCCAATGCCTGTGGGCATCCCGGTGCACCCGTGCAAGCGGTGATGCGCAGGAGCGGGTTGTTCGGGTCGGTGATGACGCCGTCGATCTGGGGCAGCGCGCGCGCGCTCTCCACGAGGATGAGGCGCCACGGGGTGAGACGGAGTGCGCCGTGTTTGGCGAGGCTGGCCAGAGTTTGGACATCCAACTGGCCGAAGGCGAGGCCGACCATCGCGCCATTGGGCGTATAGCCGGGCGCGGGCAAGTAGCTGTCGGTTTGGCGCGGCACGAGGGCGGCCCCCGGTGGGGTGATTGCCTTCATGCGCGTGGCATCGCCGCGATGAGTGGCGAACCACTGCGCGAGGATCATCACCTCGTCGATTGCGGTGTCGGATGCGATTGGCTGGCCAGTGTCCATCCCGTCGGCCACTAGGATTAGCCCGCCACCAGCATCGCGCTCGATCCGGATATCGGCGGAGGCGTTTTGCAGGACGGGTTTTGGGCCGGTATCGACGGCGAAGCCGAATTTTGCGGGTAGATCTGGAGCTTGAGCCGCGAGGTGCTTGGTCAGGGCTTTGGTGAGGGCTTCGGTCTCATCGCCGCGCTGCCAGAACGGGGTTGTGAGGATATTGCGGCGCTGCTCGATCTCTGGCGTGGGATCGACGAGGCCCAGCGCATACAGACCTTCGATCAGAGCGGCGTGGCTGTCTTGACTCACGCCTCTGATCTGGAGATTTCCCCGGCTGGAGACGTCGAGCAGGCCGTTGCCGTGCGCGGCGGCCATGGAGGCGATGCCATCCGCCTGGGCGCGCGACAAACGGCCGTGGTAGGGGCGAACGCGCACCACCAGACCGTCACCGGACATCATCGGACGCAGCACACCGGGGCACCATCCCTTGACGTCATGCGTGCTCACTCTGCGGCCTCCATCGCGGCGGAGATTGAATTGCGGCGCGTGATCCAGAGGCCTGCATCGCGCAGGGCGGCGAAGCGGTTGCGCATTTCCTCCAGCGCGCGCGGGTTTTCGTCCTGCATGAACGCGACTAGATCGGCGCGGCCCAGCGTGGCGTCGTAATAAAGGTCGAACAGGTGGGAGGGGACGTTGCGGGTCAGATGCGCGAAGGCGGCGAGGTTGTCGAGGGTCGCGGCGATCTCGGCCCCGCCGCGAAAGCCGTGGCGCATCATGCCGTTGGCCCAGTCGGGATTGGCCGCGCGCGCACGCACGACGCGGGCGATCTCCTCGGGCATGGTGCGGGCGCGGGGGGCGCCCATGCGGGTGCTGTCAACGTGGTAGAGCGACGGCTCCGGCGCGCCAAGGTGCGCCATGGCGGCGGCGAAACCGCCCTCATGCGTGGCGTAGTCGGAGGAGAGGAGCACGTCAGTCTCGGTCAGGTCCTGGACGTGGGCGAAAGCATCGGCGGCGCGCAGGCGGGCCTCCAGCCCTGCTCGGTCGTGGGTCGCTTCGCCTTTTGCGTTGAGCGCCCATTCGGAGCCTTTGAGCCATGCCTCCCCTGCGGCAGAGCGGCCCTCGGGCGAGTAGTCTTGCAGCGCGCTTTCCATGTTCATGCCGTAAAGCCCCGGTTTAGGGCCGAAAACCCGGGGCGCCGATTGCAGGTAGGGGTTCATATCCGCCGCTTCCTCGCGAGTGGCGAGTGCGGCTGTGCCAGCCTCGAACAGGCCTGCGAGGCCGGGGAAGATATCGCGGAAGAGGCCCGATATGCGCAACGTCACATCGATACGCGGGCGGTCGAGGAGCGTGAGCGGAAGGACCTCATAGCCCGACACGCGGTCGGAGCCTTCGTCCCATTTGGGCGCGAGGCCTGCGAGGTGCATGGCCATCGCGACCTCTTCGCCCGCCGTGCGCATGGTGGCGGAGCCCCAGAGATCGACGACGAGGCCGCGTGGCCAATCACCATGTTCCTGAAGGTGGCGGCGGACGAGTTCCTCGGCGAGCTTGACCCCTTGGGCATAAGCCGCGCGGGAGGGGACAGAACGCGGATCGACGGAGTATAGATTGCGGCCCGTGGGCAGGACATCGGCGCGACCGCGGTAGGGGGAGCCGGAGGGGCCGGAGGGCACGCGGCGACCGTCAAGGGCGGCAAGCAGACCGTCGTTTTCCCCTGTAACAGAGCCGAAAATATGCAAACCATCGCCGTATTGGCTTTCCTTGATGTCGCAAACGAAGGCATCGATGCGGGTGATCGCCTCGGCCTCGCAAGCGTCCTCCGTTAGCCCCAAATCGTGCTCTACGCCCGCCGCTTGCGCCTCTTCGCGGATGGTGCTCACGAGGCGGTCACGGCGGGCGGGGTCGAGGCCGTCGGCCGTGGAATATTCATCGAGCAGACGCTCGAGGCGCAGGAGCGCGTCGGGTGTCTCGCTGTCTTTCATCGGCGGTGGCACGTGGCCCAGCGTGACTGCGCCGATGCGGCGTTTTGCCTGCGCCGCCTCGCCGGGATCGTTGACGATAAAGGGGTAGATGACGGGCAGATCACCGGTCAGCACTTCGGGCCAGCAGTCGTCCGACAGGGCGACCGCCTTGCCCGGCAGCCATTCCAGCGTGCCGTGCGCGCCGATGTGGACCAGCGCGTGATGCCCCTGCGCGCGCAGCCATAGATAGAACGCCACGTAGGAGTGGCGCGGCACGCGGGCGAGGTCGTGATACTCGGTATCGCGGGCGGCAATCGCGCCGCGCTCGGGCTGGAGTGCTACAAGCGCGTTTCCGCAGGCCTGCGCGGGGAAATGGAAGGCGCCGTTTTTGTGCAGCGGGTCGGTGTGCGGATCGCCCCATGCGGTGTGCAGATCGTCGCGCAGGGTTTGGGGGAGCTTGTCGAGTGCGGCGGTGTAAGCGTCCAGCGGCCATGCGATGTGGCTCTGTGTAAGGGACTTGCCAAAGCCGATGGTGGGCGTGACGGTGTAGCCGGCGTTTGCCAGCGTGAGCAGCATATCCTCGGTGCTGGCCAATGCATCGAGGCCCACGGCATGGGCGATTTGATCCTGTCGGCCCGGATAGGTGGAGAGTACGAGGGCGATTTTTCGGCTGTTAGGCTCTGTTTTCGCCAGTCTGTGCCAACCTTCGATGCGGTTCACCACAGCCTCGATCCGCGCGGCGTGGGCGCGATGGGAGAAACGGGAGAATTGGAGATCAGGATCTTTTTTCTCAGGCGCTTTGAAGCTGATGACACCCGTGAAAAGGCGGCCATCCACCTCTGGCAGGACCACGTGCATTGCGAGGTCGGCGGGGGACAGACCCCGCTCGGAGGCGGCCCATTCTTTCTTCCGCGCGGTGGACAGGGCGACCTGGAACACGGGACAACCCTGGGCATCCAGCGGGGAGATGCCATCGCTGCCGCGACCGGAGAAGGCAGTGGCGTTGATGATGGCTATGGGGCTGAGTTGGGCCAGCGCGGACGGCAGGAAATCCCGCGCGACGGGGGATTTGAGCGACGGCGCAAAGAGGCCTACCGCGTTGTAGCCGCGCGCACGCAGGCTGCGGATGAGGGTATCGACGGGCGCGGTGTCAGCGGCGGTGAGGTAGCTGCGGTAGAAAGTGACGGCGATGGTGTCGCCTTGGGTGTCAACGAAGGGCAGAACCCCCTTGTCAGGGTCGTAAAACCCGCAATCGGGCACAGTTTTCGCGCCCAGCACGGGACCAGCGTAGAGGCCTGCGGCGAGGGCCATTTGGGCCAGCGCCGCTTGGGCCGCGACTGCGCCGCCTGCGTCGCACAGATGCTGGAGGCGGCGCAGGGTCGAGACAGGCAAGGTCGAGTGGGCATCGAGGGCCGGATCCTCGCGCCCGTCAGCGGGCAGCACGGCAAGGGCGATGCCATTGCGACGGGCGAAATCCTGTACCTGCATGATGCCATATGGCCAGTAATTCTCACCGCCGATGAGGCGGATCAGGATGCCTTTTGCCCCTGTCAGGGTCTGTTCCACGTAATTGTCGACCGACGCGGGGTGGCGCAGCGCGGTGAGGTTGCACAGGCGCAGCGAAGGCAGATTGCCCCCGGCCCCGCCCGCGCGATGCCAACCTGCCCCGAAGGCGCCCAGGTCACTGTCTGAGAAGGAAAGCACCACCAGATCGGCGGGCGTTTGGCCCGGATCATAGGGGGTTTCGGTATCCTCTAGCCCGTGGCTTTCGCGGAAGACGACATGCATGGTTTACGCACCCAGCACGGCGTGGATGGCGGCGGGATCGACATGATCATGCTCGGCAATCACGACAAGCGCGCCGTGGCGGGGCGCATCGCCCCAGGGGCGGTCGAACTGGTGGCGCACGCGGGCACCGACGGCCTGGACCAGCAGGCGCATGGGTTTTCCTTTCACGGCGACGTAGCCTTTGACCCGTAGGATGTGCTGCTCTGTCGCCAGCTTTTCGATGGCAGCCACGAGGGTGGCGGCATCGTCGATTTCGGGCATGGGCACGACGATGGTCTCGAAATCGTCATGCTCGTGGTCGTCGTGGCCATCGTGGTGGGAGGCGCGCGCGGCGATGTCGTCTTCGGCCTTGGCGTCAAGGCCAAGGACCACATTGGGGTCGATCACACCTTCGGACATCTCGAGGATCGAGATTTTGCGCGGGCTTGTCGCCTCGATCACGGCGCGGGCTTTGGCGAGGCCCTCGGGGCCTGCGAGGTCCGCCTTGGACATCAGAATGATGTCGGCGCAATTGATTTGGTCCTCGAATACCTCTGACAGGGGCGTGTCGTGATCGAGGCTCTCATCCGCGCGGCGTTGGGCGTCTACGGCGTGCACATCCGATGCGAAGGTGCCAGCGGCGACGGCTTCGGCATCGGCGAGCGCGATCACGCCGTCCACAGTGATTTTGGAGCGGATCGCGGGCCAGTCAAACGCCTTGAGCAGGGGCTTGGGCAGGGCGAGGCCGGAGGTTTCGATCAGGATGTGATCGGGGCGCTCAGGCAGGGCCATGAGCGCTTCGATGGTGGGGATGAAATCATCCGCGACGGTGCAGCAGATGCAGCCATTGGCCAGCTCGACGATGTTCTCGACCGGGCAGTCGGGGATGGCGCAGGAGCGCAGGATGTCGCCGTCGACGCCGACGGTGCCGAACTCGTTGACGAGGATGGCGAGGCGGCGGCCGTTCGAGTGGGTCATCAGGTGGCGGATAAGGGTGGTTTTGCCGGAGCCGAGAAAGCCGGTGATGACGGTTACGGGAATTTTGGACAGGTCGCTCATTCGGCAGCCTCCAGTGGCAGGGTTAAGGCGGGGACGCGGGCAACAGATTGCTTACGGAAGATCACGGGCCGCTCGCGCCAGGGGACGATGCCGTCGGCGGAGGCGGCGTACGCCGAGGCACCGGCGAGGATATCGGGGACGTGCTCCTCGTTCATGTGGCCGTAGACATAGGTCCATTTTCCGGGTTCGGAGAGGGCGACGGCGGCGCCGGTTTTGCAGGCAGAGAGGCAGGACACACCGACGATTTGCACCCCGTCGGGTGCGCCAGCCGCCTCGAGAGCGCGGTGCAGGCGCGCGCCGGGCCGCTGGCTGTCGTCCTCGTTGGCCTCGCCGACTTTGCAGGTGGTGCAGACATAAAGGGTTGTGGTCATCTGATCCTCGTCGTGTTGTTCGGTGTCGCGCGCAAGACATCCATCGGCTGGTCTTGGGGCACATGATTTTGGGCGGTGCGCCCTGGGCGGCGTCAGACAGGAGCGGGTTGCACGGCGGCGGTGCGGATTGCGTGTCGCACCCCCCTGATCATCTCCGTTTGCGGTCATTTCCGTGCGTCGCACGCGCCGGATCAAACAAGGATGCAGCTATGCATTCATGCACACGCCCGGCGCTGAGATCAGCGCAGCATTAACTTGCGCACATAGCCTTAGTGAAGGGGAGCGCCGGTGGTGGCTTGGGGCGGCACATGCGGTGTGGCTGCTTGCGCGTATCCTGCCATGAGGATGATCGCGGCTCCCAGTACCCACAAGAAAAGGGCGGGCAGGGCAGCGGTGCGGCGGCGCGCGACCGCTTTGGTTTGCGCTTTGGCTTCAGACGTCATCGTACTTCTCCTCGTCGTCACACCCGACGACACGTTGATTACACTCTGCCTGGCAGGTCTCCTGGCTCGCGGGTCATGACCTTCGCCTGCCTTCCCAGCCCTTTTGGGGGCAAGTGGCGTCGTGACGAAGGCTCACCGCTTACAGTCGCGGGGGCGGCTCCAGATCAGGGCACCGTGGTGGTGCATCCCTACTGAATTCCCTTTTAGGTCCCCAAAAGGACACCAAGCCGTTTCAGATACGCGGATTTCGGGCGGAGGCGCAAGGTAATTCACCGCTTTGCGCCGTGATGTACCGTTCCGATCTGGTCATTGTCCCGTTCCCGACACATCATGTCACGATGAAGACTGATCGCACCCTCACGGCCATCCTTTTACTGCTTTGTGCGATCACGTTGTTCGATGGCATGGGCCTGATCATCAAGCATCTGTCGCCGCGCTACAGCGCCGCGGAGCTGTCGGCCTGGCGCAATATGTTCGGGCTGATTCCCTCGCTGATCGTGCTTTATGCCTCGCGGGGCTGGCACGCGAAGGGGCGCATCTGGAAGCTGCGGCAATGGCGGCTGGCGCTGTCGCGCGGGGTGATCCTGACGGGGGCGCAGTTCACCTTCTATCTGTCGCTGGGGATGCTCACGTTTGCGACGGCCTCCACCATTACCTACGCCAACTCATTATTCGCGGTGGCGCTGGCGGTGCCGCTGTTGGGCGAGAAGGTAGGATGGATGCGGTGGAGTGCTGTGATCATCGGATTTGTCGGTGTCATCTGGATCGTGCGACCGGGGTCGGACGCGTTTTCCTATGCGGCTCTTTTGCCGCTGGTGGCGGCGGTGTGCTATGCCATGGTCGGCGTCACAGCGCGCATGATCGACGATGACGTGCCGACGCCGCTGATCAACCTCTATTCCAGCGTGGTGGCGTTGGTGGGCGCCGTGGTACTGGCGCTGGTGACGGGCGGGTTCACCCCGATCCAACAGACGGGCGACATGTTGTGGTTGATTGCGATGGGCGGATTTGGCGGATCTGCGGTGTTGCTGCTGATCATGGCGTACCGGATGGCGGAGCAGAGCAATCTAGCGCCATTCAACTATTTCGGCATCCCGTTGGCGTTTTTGCTGGGCTGGGTGTTTTTTGACGAGGCCCCGTGGAACGAGCTGTTTCCCGGTGCACTGTTGATTGTGGCGAGCGGGCTCATCATCATCTGGCGGGAACGGATGCTGAAACGCGCCTAGGACTTTTTGCGGCAGTAGAGCTCAAGGCGGTGGTGGACCACTTCATACCCCAACTCGCGGGCGATCTCTTCCTGAAGCTGTTCGATCTTGTCTGACTGAAATTCGATCACCTCGCCGGTGTCGACGTCAAGGATATGGTCGTGATGTTCCTCATGTGTCGTCTCGAAGCGCGCGCCGCCGCCGTCGAAGGCATGGCGGTGCACGACGCCCTCCTGCTCCAGCACCGACAGGGTGCGGTAGACCGTGGCGAGCGAGACCGTCGGCTCCACCCCCTTTGCGCGCTCGTGCAGCTCCACTGCGTCGGGGTGATCATCGGCATCGGCAAGCACGCCGAGCAAGGCGACCCGCTGGCGGGTGACGCGGATCCCGGCACTGCGCAAGGCAGCGGTCATTTTTTCGGTTCTGTCACTCTCGCCCGCCATGATTTTCGTCCTACTTTCGCATCAAGCATGTTTGTTTGAGAATCGTTATCATTCTTATTTACAGTTGTGAATGGTTCTCATATGCATTTTTCGTCTACCCTATCACAATGGAGCTTCGTCGATGTTCAACACCACCCTCAAGACTCTTTTGACTGTCGGCGCGCTGGCGCTGATGACGGGCGCGGCAGCCGCGCAGGATAAATTCAAGGCTGTGACGACCTTTACGGTGATTGCGGATATGGCGCGCAATGTGGCGGGCGATGCGGCGGTGGTGGAGAGCATCACCAAGCCCGGTGCGGAGATCCACGGATATTCCCCCACACCGCGCGATATCATCCGCGCGCAGGATGCGGATTTGATCCTGTGGAACGGTCTGAACCTCGAGCTGTGGTTCGAGCAGTTCCTGTCCAATCTCGATGGGGTGCCGTCGGCGACGCTCACAGATGGGATCGACCCGATGAGCATCAGCGAGGGCGAATATGACGGGAAGCCGAACCCGCACGCATGGATGGGTCTGGATAACGCGCTGATCTATGTGACCAATATCCGCGACGCGTTCATCGAGCATGATCCGGCCAATGCGGACGCCTATACCGCCAATGCAGCCGCCTATAAGCAGCAGATCACGGAGGCGATTGCGCCGTTGCGTGCGGCGATTATGGAGCTGCCGGAGGAGCAGCGCTGGCTCGCGACATGCGAAGGCGCGTTCAGCTATTTGATCCGTGATTTCGGGATGAAAGAGCTCTACCTGTGGCCGATGAACGCGGACCAGCAGGGCACGCCACAACAGGTGCGTAAGGTGATCGATACGGTGCGCGAGAACGACATCAGGGCGGTGTTCTGCGAATCGACCGTGTCGCAGGCGCCTGCCGAACAAGTCGCACGCGAGACGGGTGCCAAATACGGCGGCATGCTCTATGTGGACAGTCTGACCGAGGCGGATGGGCCGGTGCCCACGTACCTCGACCTGCTGCGTGTAACATCCCAGACGATTGTGGAGGGGCTTACTGAATGAGTGAAGGCATCCGCGCCCGTGACGTGACCGTCACCTACCGGAACGGACATACCGCCCTGCGCGATGCCACGTTCGACGTTCCCACCGGCACCATCACGGCGCTGGTGGGCGTCAACGGTGCGGGCAAATCGACCCTGTTCAAGGCGATCATGGGGTTTGTCCCCGCGGCCAAGGGGGAGATATCCGTGCTTGGCATGCCTGTGGCCGAAGCGCTCAAGAAGAACATCGTGGCGTATGTGCCCCAGTCGGAGGAGGTCGACTGGTCCTTTCCGGTGCTGGTGGAGGATGTGGTGATGATGGGCCGCTACGGGCATATGGGGTTTTTCCGGCGTCCGGGAAAAGCGGACCATGCCGCCGTGACCGATGCTCTCGGGCGGGTGAACATGGCCAAGTACCGGCATCGTCAGATCGGTGAGCTGTCGGGCGGGCAGCGCAAGCGGGTGTTCTTGGCGCGCGCACTGGCGCAGGAGGGGCAGGTGATCCTGCTCGATGAGCCGTTCACGGGTGTGGACGTGCAGACCGAGGACGCCATCGTGCAGCTGTTGCGCGATATGCGCGACGAGGGGCGTGTGATGCTGGTCTCGACGCATAATCTCGGCTCTGTGCCGGAGTTTTGCGACCACACCGTGCTGGTGAAGGAGACGGTCATTGCCTATGGGACGACCAAAGAGACGTTCACGCATGACAATCTTGAGCTGGCCTTCGGCGGCGTTCTGCGCCACTTCGTGATCGGTGGCTCGGACCTGCATGACGACGATGATGCCCGCACGATTCGGGTGATCACGGATGATGAGCGTCCCTTTGTCGTCTACGCGGATGAAACCCAAAAGGATGAGCCGGAAAAGGAAGAGGCGAAGTGATGGACACGCTCCTGCAACCCTTCTCCTATAGTTACATGTTCAACGCGATGTGGGTGAGCGCGCTGGTGGGCGGTGTCTGCGCCTTCCTGTCCGCTTACCTGATGCTCAAAGGCTGGTCGCTGATCGGCGACGCCTTGAGCCATTCCATCGTGCCCGGTGTGGCGGGCGCCTACATGCTGGGGCTGCCGTTTGCCTTGGGCGCGTTTGCGGCGGGCGGTCTGGCGGCGGGCACCATGCTGTTTCTCAACCAGCGCACGGGGCTCAAGGAGGATACGATCATCGGGCTGATATTCACCTCTTTCTTCGGGCTGGGGCTTTTTATGGTGTCGCTGTCGCCCACCTCGGTCTCTGTTCAGACGATCACGATGGGCAATATCCTCGCCATCACGCCGTCGGACACGCTGCAGCTGGCGATCATCGGGTTCGTGTCGCTGGCGATCCTGCTGGCCAAGTGGAAGGACCTGATGGTCACGTTTTTCGATGAGAACCACGCGCGGTCCATCGGGCTTAAGCCTGATGTGCTCAAGGCAGTGTTTTTCATGCTGCTGTCGGCGTCTTGCGTCGCAGCCCTCCAGACCGTCGGCGCGTTTTTGGTGATTGCGATGGTGGTGACGCCGGGGGCGACGGCGTTTCTGCTGACCGACCGCTTCCCGCGCCTGCTGGTGCTGAGCGTCAGCATCGGGGCGGGGACATCGTTCGTGGGGGCCTACCTGAGTTTCTTTATCGATGGCGCGACGGGCGGCATCATCGTGAGCCTACAAACGCTGATCTTTCTTGCGGCGTTCATGTTCGCGCCCAAGCACGGGTATCTGTCGGCGCGGCGCCGCGCCCGCGAGGCATTGAGGCCATGATCGACACACTTCTGCAACCGTTCCAGTTCGCCTTCATGCAGAACGCGTTTTTCATCGTGATGATGATCGCGGCGCCGACGAGCCTGCTGTCGTGCTATCTGGTGCTCAAAGGGTGGTCGCTGATGGGCGATGCGATCAGCCATGCGGTGCTGCCTGGCGTGGTGGCAGCCTATGTGCTGAACATACCGCTCATCGTCGGGGCGTTTTGTGCGGGCATGTTCTGCGCGCTGGCAACGGGGTTTCTGGCGGACAACAGCCGGGTCAAGCAGGACACGGTAATGGGTATCGTGTTCTCCGGCATGTTCGGCTTTGGCCTCGTGATGTATACGAAAATCAGCACGGACATGCACCTCGATCATATCCTGTTCGGCAATATGCTTGGGGTCGGGAGCGCAGATCTGTGGACGGCGGGGCTGATCTCCGTGTTCGTGTCGGTGGTGGTACTGGCTAAGCAGCGGGATCTGATGCTGCATGCCTTCGATCCGGTGCAGGCGCAGGCGGTCGGGCTGCGGGTGGGCTGGCTGCACTATGGGCTGCTGGCGCTGATTTCACTTACGATTGTCGCGACGCTGTCGGCGGTGGGGATCATCCTGTCGATCGGTCTGCTGATAGCACCCGGCGCGATTGCGTTTTTGCTCACGCAGCAATTCTCGCGGATGTTGCCGATTGCTGTGGGAGTGACGATGGTGTCGGGGGTGCTTGGCGTTTATGCGAGCTTTTTTCTCGACAGCGCGCCTGCCCCCACGATCATTCTGATCCTGACGGTAATCTTTATCGGTGCGTTCATCCGCTCAACACGCGTGCGGCGCACGGCCTAGGCGATATTTTCGGCGATGGCCTGTCTATAGAGCTGGCGGATGCGGTCGGTGACGTGGTGGGTGCCGTTGCCGATTATTTTACCGTCGATCTTTGATACGCAGGTTTGCGCGCCGAAGGTACCAGTGAGGAAAGCCTCGTCCGCGCCGATGGCCTCGTAGAGGGAGTAATTCTTTTCGAACATGGGGATGCCGTCGGCGCGGCATAGGTCGATCACTTTTTGCCGGGTCACGCCGTTCATGCAGTAATCGCCGGTGGAGGTCCAAACCTCCCCACGCCGCACGATGAAGAAATTGCAGGCGTTGGTCGTGTTCACGAAGCCATGCGGGTCGAGCATCAACGCCTCATCCGCGCCCGCCTGTTCGGCCTGGAGACACGCGATGACGCAGTTGAGCTTGGAATGGCTGTTGTATTTGGCATCCTGGCTCATGGGCAGGCCGCGCACCTGCGGCACCGTGGCGAGCCGGATGCCCGCAGTGCTCAGCGTCTCGACGGATTTTGAGTGTTCCATGATGATCACCAGAGTAGGACCGGAGCGCGAGAGCGAGGGGTGCTGGAACGGTTTGACCTTGATCCCGCGGGTGAGCATGAGGCGGCAGTGCACGTCCGTCGTCATGCCGTTCGCTTCGGCGGTCATGCGAAGCGCCTCGGCGATGCCCTCCTTGTCCATGCCGACATCGAGCGATACTGCTTTGCAGGAGTTGAAGAACCGGTCCATGTGTTCGTCGAAAAACGCCCATTTGCCGTCGTAGAGCCGCATGCCCTCCCACATTCCATCGCCCAACAGAAACCCGCTATCATAGACGGACACGGTCGCCTCGGCGCGCGGTTTCAGCTCCCCGTTGACGTAGATCAGGATGTCCTGGTTGCGCGCGTCCTCGTCAGCCTCGTGGGTGGTGGTCATACTATAACCTCCTGCGTCTCCTGCGCACCGACGCTGAAAACGCGTTTGTAGCGCTCGATCTCGTTTTGCGGGCCCATCGCCTTTTTCGGGTTGTCGGAGAGTTTGACGGTGGGTTTGCCATTGGCGCTCACCGCTTTGCACACGAGGCTGAACGGCGATAGCGCATCGTCCGGGACCAACCCGCGGAAGTCGTTGGTGAGCAGGGTGCCCCAGCCGAAGGAGATTTTGGTTTTGCCCGCGAATTGCGCGTGCAGCTCCTTGATCTTGGCGACATCAAGGCCGTCGCTGAAGATCACGCGCTTTTCGCGCGGGTCCTCACCGCGCGACGCCCACCAGTCGATGGCCTGTTGCGCCGCCTTGGCTGGATCGCCGCTGTCGACGCGGATGCCGGTCCAGCCTGCGAGCCAGTCGGGCGCGTTGTCGAGGAACCCTTGGCTGCCGTAGGTGTCGGGCAGTATGATGCGCAGATTGCCGTCGTGATCCTCGCGCCAGTCCTCCAGAACCTTGTACGGGGCCTGAAACAGCTCTTCGTCGCCGGTGGCGAGGGCGGCATATACCATTGGCAGCTCATGAGCGTTGGTGCCGATGGCCTCCAGCTCCCGCTTCATGGCGATCTTGCAATTGGAAGTACCGGTGAATTTATCGCCCAGCCCCTCGTTCATGGCCTGCACGCACCAGTCCTGCCACAGATAGCTGTGCCGCCGCCGTGTGCCGAAATCCGCGATGGAGAGGTCCGGTACATCGCGGAGCGCCCCGACCTTCTCCCACACGCGGGTCATGGCGCGGGCGTAGAGCACTTGCAGCTCGAATTTCTCCATCTTGTCGAGCACCGCGCGGCCGCGCAGCTCCATCAGCACGGCCAGTGCGGGGATCTCCCACAGCATGACTTCGTGCCATTTGCCCTCGAACGTCAGCTCATACTGATCGCCCTGGCGCTCAAGGTGGTAGGGTGGCAGGCGCAGGGTCTCGAACCACTCCATGAAGTCGGAGCGGAACATCTGGCGCTTCCCGTAGAAGGTGTTGCCGCGCAGCCACGTGCTCTCGCCGCGGCTGAGCGACAGTGAGCGGATGTGGTCGAGTTGTTCGCGCAGCTCCCCCTCGTCGATCAGTTTTGCCAGCGGGATATGCGTGGAGCGGTTGATGAGGCTGAACGTGACCTGAGTGTCAGGCTTGTTGCGAAAGATGCTCTGGCACATCAGTAGTTTGTAGAAATCCGTATCGATGAGCGACCGCACGATGGGGTCGATCTTCCATTTGTGGTTCCAGACGCGGGTGGCGATATCGACCATGGGTATGCTCCGTTAGGCGCGTGTTTTGTGGCCCAAGCTCGGGCGTTAGTCCAGCGTGACCCCTGCGCCCGACATCGCCTTTTCCGCCTCGCCAAGCGAGCCGTTCAGGTCAATCGCGCGGCACAGGTCGGTGCGGACGGTGGTGTCGAAGTCAAGTTGTGCTGCATCCACGGCGGAGAAGTTCACGCAGAAATCGAGCGCGAGGCCCGCGAGAGTGAGGTGGGTGATGCCGCGCGTGCGCAGGTAGCCTTCCAGTCCGGTGGGTGTTTTATGGTCGTTCTCAAAGAAGGCGGAGTAGCTGTCAATTGCGGGGTTGAAGCCTTTTCGAATGATGAGATCGGCGCTGCTGGTGTCCAGTGCCGCGTGAAATGCAGCACCCTCGCTGCCGATGATGCAGTGGTCGGGCCAGAGCACCTGTGGGCCGTAGGGCATCTCGATCATATCATAGGGCGCGCGGCCCTCATGCGAGGAGTGGAACGAGGAGTGCCCGGCGGGATGCCAGTCCTGGGTCAGGATCACGGCGTCGAAGGCGCTCATCAGCTTGTTGATGCCTGAGACGACCTCGTCGCCCCCGGCCACGGCCAGCGCACCGCCGGGGCAGAAATCATTCTGTACGTCAATTACCAGAAGGGCGTGCATAAGGGGCCTCGTCGTTTAGGAGTACTGTCGCATTGGTTTTAGCCCACACGGCCCTTGCACAACAGCCCCTGTGCGGCCTATTTGGCATCCCATGCACATCATCGCCGCTCTTTATCACTTTGCCCGCTTTGACGATCCGGACACGCTCAGGCCGCCGCTGCTGGATCAGTGCCGCGCGCATGGCATTACCGGTACGCTGTTGCTCGCGCGCGAGGGGGTGAACGGGACGATTGCAGGGCCGTCACAAGAGGCGGTCGATGCGGTGCTCGCTTATCTGCGCGCCCTGCCCGGCTGCGCCGCGCTGGAGCATAAAATCAGCCATGCGCACGCTGCTCCGTTCGGCAAGATGAAGGTCAAGATCAAGCGCGAGATCGTGACGATGGGGCAGCCCGATGTGGATCCTCGCGCCCGCGTGGGTCACTACGTCGAGGCGCAGAATTGGAATGATCTTATCGCCCGCGACGATGTCGCAGTGATCGACACGCGCAACGATTACGAAGTGGCGATCGGCACGTTTGAAGGCGCGATCGATCCCATGACCCAGAGCTTTGGTGAGTTTCCGGCGTGGTGGGAGGCGAACAGGGAGCGGTTCCATAACAAGAAGATCGCGATGTTCTGCACCGGCGGCATACGCTGCGAGAAATCCACGAACTACCTTTTGGGCCAAGGGGTCGAGGACGTGTACCACCTCAAGGGCGGTATTCTGAAATACCTCGAAGAGGTGCCGGCGGAGCAAAGCAGCTGGACCGGCGCTTGTTTCGTTTTCGACAACCGCGTGAGTGTGGAGCACGGCCTGAAACCCGGACCGCACCTGTTGTGCCACGGGTGTCGCCGCCCGATCCTGCCTGCAGACACCGCAAGGCCGGGGTATGAGGCGGGGGTGAGCTGTCATCATTGTGTGGATGAGACGAGCGCGGACGACAAGGACCGGTTTCGCGAGCGGCAAAAGCAGATGGCGCTGGCCCGGCGGCGTCAGTGGTAGCTTATATGACGATCGCCCATGTGCCGGAGCGATCATCGCGCCCAACAGCAGCTTCATCCTGCTTCAAGGGCTAGCGTCGCCGGAAAAGGCTGCGTTTGGCGCCCGGTTGCCAGGTTAGGCATTCATTAACCATTTGGGCGGGCGTTAGGGATTTCATAAGCCCTCCTCCGCTAATTCTGGTGCTGGGTGAAAATGAGGTGGTGGATATGAGTGCGCAAGCAAACAGCGCGCCAGTCATCATTAAACGTAAAAAGGTTGTTAAGGGCGGGGGGCACCATGGTGGCGCCTGGAAAGTCGCCTATGCGGACTTCGTGACCGCAATGATGGCCTTTTTTATGTTGATGTGGCTGCTGAACGCGACGACTGAACAACAACGCAAGGGGCTGGCCGACTACTTTGCCCCGACGATACCGATCATGCGGGTGTCCGGCGGGGGAGATGCGTCATTCGCGGGTGAGAGTATCTTTTCCGAGATGACCTTGCCGCGCAACGGCACGGGCGCGTCCGGGGCGATACTCGGCGATCAGGCGCAGGCAGGAGAGGCGAGCGGAAACGATCCTACCGCCGCTCAAAGCGCCGATGAAAACCTGACCTTCGAGAGCCTCAACGAGATGCTCAAGGGGATGGGGGGAGAATCGTCCGTAATCGACAATCTCTTGGAGCATATCAACACGCGGATCACCGACGAAGGTCTGGTGATAGAGGTCCATTCGCGCGAAACCTTGCAGATATTCGAGGGGAACGGTGCAGTGCCGACGCTCCTCTTGCGAGACTTGGCAAAGATCATCGGACGGATCAGCCAGACCGTGACCAACGATATCGCTATCGGTGCCCATGTCAGGGCGCAGCCGGTCGTGCGCAGGCACAGCGATCGCTGGGACCTGTCGCATCAGCGGGCCACGCAGATGCGGCTGTTGCTCGAGGGGCAGGCGCTTGGCTCCGGCAGGATCCAACGGGTGACCGGCCATGCCGACAGGGAGTTGGTGGTGCGTGATCCGATGGCCATGCGCAATGACCGCGTCGAGATCATTTTGCTACGCAACAAAGGCTGACACACAGAAGTAGAACGCATTTTATCTGTTAGCCCGGCATTAAACCGTGCCGGGCTATGCCTTGTCCGAGAACGGGAACGGCAGAGCAGAAAGGCGTGTCTATGACAATATCATCTTCCTTGAACGCGGGCGTGGCGGGGCTTCAGGCCAACGCGTCGAAGTTGGCCAGCATTTCGGACAATATCGCGAATTCCTCGACATTTGGGTACAAGAGGGTTCAAACCGACTTCGAATCCATGGTTATTTCCAACAATGGCGGGAAATATTCTGCCGGCGGTGTGCGCGCGGATACAAATCGACAGATCGAACTGAGCGGATCGCTCGTATCGACGACCAACGCGACCGATCTGGCCGTGCGAGGGCGCGGCATGCTTCCCGTCGCGAAGATTTCGGAAATCAATGCGGGCAATGGCGATACGAACATGTTGCTGACCTCCACGGGGTCTTTCTCTACCGATGCGGAAGGGTTTCTGACCACCAGTTCAGGTTTGGTCCTGCTCGGCTGGCCCGCGCAACCTGACGGATCAATTGGTACGTTTTCACGCGATACCGACGCAGGCCTCGAGCCGATCCAGATCAACGTCAACCAACTGACGGGGGAGCCGACGACACGCATGACGCTTGGAGTGAACCTGCCCGCGACTGCCACTGTCGCTGGCAGTGCGGCGGACCCGCAACAGCTGGCGGTTGAATACTATGGGAATTTGGGCACATCGGAGAGTATCAACGTCACCTTCACTCCTACGATTCCCGCAGCAGGGGCCTCCAATGAATGGACGATGACTTTAACCGATTCCGTGGACCCCGCCGTGACGATCGGAGAATACACCCTGACATTCGAGGATAATCGTACGGCGGGTGGTACCCTGGCAAACGTAGCGACCATTGCCGGTGGCGCATATGATCCTGCCGAAGGCACCCTGATCGTTAATGTCGCAGGCGGCCCGATCGAAATTGACATCGGCGTAATCGGACAAAGCGATGCTTTGACACAGCTGTCGGATACATTCGCACCAGTTTCGATCACGAAAGACGGATCGCCGGTGGGCAATATGACGAGTGTGAACGTCGACGCGAACGGCTATGTCCATGCCACGTTCGATACCGGCGTGACGCGCACAATTTATCAGGTACCGCTGGTCGATCTGCCAAATCCCAATGGGATGGTCGCGCTGGATTCTCAGACTTACCGACCTTCGGTCGAAAGCGGTTCCTTCTTTCTTTGGAATGCCAGTGACGGACCCACAGGTGATATCGTCGGCTTTGCCCGTGAAGAATCGACCACCGATGTGGCCAATGAACTGACCTCGATGATCCAGACACAGCGGGCCTACTCGTCCAATGCGAAAGTGATCCAGACCGTCGATGAAATGCTTCAGGAAACCACGAATATCAAACGCTAATAGAGCACAGCGGAGAGGGCGCAATGCGCCTTCTCTCGTCATCCTTGGGGGATTGTAATGTCGATTACCGGAGCAATGAACGCGGCCATCACAGGTTTGCGCGCCGCGGCCCGCGGCACCGAGATTGTCTCGAATAACATCTCGAATGCGCTCACGCCTACGTATGGACGGCGCGGCATGGAGCTGTCGTCGCTGGGCGGCGGCACGTCCGGCGGTGTGCGCATCGATAGCATCAGTCGCCATATGAACGAGGGTGTGGTCGCTGACCGGCGCAGCGCGAACGCCGCCCAGCAGAATAGCCAGACAGCCGTTGATTTCTTTCGCAATCTCGAGGACATTATCGGCCTGCCGGGGGACCCTAATGGCCTGGCAGGGCGTCTTGCCACGTTTGAGCAGAACCTTATCGCAGCGGCAAGCAGGCCGGATGCACAGGAGCGCCTAGCTGTATCCATCAACGACGCGGCTCGTCTGCTGGATGGGTTGGGCACTGCTTCCAGGAAAGTGCAGGACATGCGCAGCAGCGCCGATGCGCAAATCGCGCAGGAAGTCGGCGCGCTCAACACTGCACTTGGCCAAGTACAACAGCTTAACAAGCAGATCTCAAAGGCGATGTCGCGCAATATGAGTAGCCCAACCTTGTTGGACCAGCGGCAGGCCATATTGGATACGATCGGGGCAATCGTTCCGATCAATGTGGTGCCACGTGAGAATGGGAGCGTCTCCATCTATACTGAGGGTGGTGCGTTCCTGCTCGACGATACGGCCGTCACCATCGGTTTTGAGAAACGCAATTTGGTGACTGAGTTTCAGACACTTGACGCCGGTACCTTGTCGGGCTTGACCCTGAACGATCAGGATTTGCGCATCAGTGCGCTGGGCGGTGGCAGCCTTGGCGGTCATTTTGCCGTCCGCGATACCTACGGCGTAGACGCACAAAAGCAACTCGATGCGCTGGCACGTGATCTGGTGGAACGGTTCGCCGACCCGGCGATTGATCCGACCCGCAGCCCCGGTGATCCCGGCCTCTTCACTGATAGCGGTGCCGTGTTCGATCCGGCAGACGAGGTTGGATTGGCCAATCGCCTGAGCTTGAATATCGCGGTCGATCCAGCGGCGGGGGGTGAAGTGTGGCGGCTACGGGACGGTCTGGGGGCAGCAACGCCCGGCTTTGCCGGGGACGCGACCCTTTTGAACGAACTGCGCGGCGCGTTGGATGCACCGCGCGTCCCTTCTTCCGGATCGTTCGGCACAGGACCGCGTATCGCCGCCGATCTGTTCACATCCTTTTCAAGCTCTCTGGCCACGACCAGAGCAAGCGCTGAGCAGGACATGACCTTCACGGCCGCCCGTGTGACCGAACTCACACAGATGCAACTCGCGGACGGGGTCGACACGGATCAGGAGCTGCAAAACTTGCTGGTGCTGGAGCGTGCCTATGCCGCGAATGCACGCGTTATGAAGGCCGCCGATGAAATGCTCGAACAACTGACGAGGTTTTAAAGATGAATATAAGTTCTTTGGGTGATCTGGCCCAATCATACGCCATGAAGTCTCGCAACACCGCGCTCAAATCCGACCTGCAGCGCTTAGTTCAAGAGGTGACAACGGGTCAGGTGGCGGACAAACGCGATGTCGTCACCAGTAACGCTGCCTACGTCAGCGACCTTGAGCGCAGCCTGACCAAGCTTGAGGGGTATGAGCTTGCCACGTTCGAGTCTGGCCAACACGCTGCCGCGGCGCAGAGCGCGCTGGACAGGGTGAGCACTTTGAACGCCGAATTCAGGGATACGATCCTAGTGGCGGGCAATATGGGTTTTGGCGAAACTGCGGGGAGGATCCTCTTGCAGGCCAAAGGAACGTTGGACGACATGATCGGGACGCTCAACACGAGCGTGGCCGGGCGTAGTATTTTCTCAGGAACCGCGACGGATCGAAGCCCCCTCGCCTCTACTGAGGATTTGCTTGCAGGTCTTGGTGCCGCAGTTGCGGGGGCGGGCAGTGTCGATGACATCCTTGCCACCGCCGAGGCTTGGTTTGACGATCCGGCGGGTTTCGGTACGACTGGATATCTAGGTTCCGACCGCTCCCTTGCGGCGGTTTCCTTGTCCGATCAGAACAGCGTCCAGTGGGGGCTGCGCGCCGATGATCCGATCTTGCGCGACACGCTGCGAAATCTGGCTGTTGCTTCACTGGCGGGTGATCCTGCATTGGGACTCACGGATGCGCAACAAAGCGAGCTGATCCAGAAATCGGTTGCAAGCGTCATGAACGCGGATGTGGGTCTTATCAATCTTAGAACACAAATCGGCTTTAATGAGAGCCGGATCGAGGCAATCTCGGTGCGCAACGGTGCGGAGCGTGCGGCGCTCAGTATGGCGCGCAGCGATCTTCTATCTGTCGACCCCTTTGAAGCCGCCACAGAACTGGAGCAGGTCCAATTTCAATTGCAAAGCCTCTATGCCATCACCGCGCGCATGTCGCAGACATCCCTTGTGAATTACCTATGAGGGGTCTCGTGCGCATTCTCCTTTGTTTGGGTTTGGTTTTGACGCTGATTGGTACGGCGCAGGCCACTCCTGTCAGGATCAAGGATCTGGTGGATTTTGACGGTGTTCGCGGCAACGATCTGGTGGGGTACGGCCTCGTCGTCGGCCTCGACGGTACTGGCGACGGGCTGCGCAATGCGCCATTCACCGAAGATATCATGACCAATATCCTCGAACGCCTCGGCGTGAACGTCACCGGTGAGCAGTTTCGACCAAAGAACGTGGCCGCTGTTTTGGTCACGGCGACGCTGCCACCTTTTGCGCGCGCTGGCGGGCAGATCGACGTGACCGTCTCCGCGATCGGGGATGCTAATAGTTTGCTGGGCGGAACGCTCATCATGACACCGATGAATGCGGCAGATGGTGAAATTTATGCCGTCGCACAAGGGACGATCATTGCCGGTGGTGCGACCGCCGAAGGCGATGGGGGTCGTGTGACACAAGGCGTTCCGACCTCGGGCACGATTCCTTCGGGTGCGCGGGTGGAACGCGAAATCGAGTTCCAGCTCAGCAGCATCGACGATTTGAGACTTGCGCTGCGGGAGGCAGACTTTACCACTGCCGGGCGCATCGAGGAGGCAATCAACCGAGACTTTGGTCGTGGGGTCGCTGTGATGTTAGACAGTGGAACGGTCCTTTTAGACGTGCCAGCGACGCGCATGCGCTCGGTTGCCCATGCGTTGGGGCGGATCGAGAACATCGAAGTTGAACCGGAGCGCAAAGCGCGTGTTGTCGTGGATCAACGCTCTGGCACTATCGTGATGGGAGAGGATGTTCGCATCTCCCGTGTTGCCGTCAGCCAAGGAAACCTGACTTTGCGCATTCAGGAAGAGCCGCTCGTTGTTCAGCCTAATCCATTTGCCGAGGGTGAGACCGTCGTCGTGCCGCGCACGCGCGCCGCGATCGAGGAAGAGCCCGGTATCGGCCTTGCGGAGATACCGTCTGGCGCTTCGCTTTCTGAAGTGATTGCCGGGCTGAACGCGCTCGGGGTTTCTCCGCGTGATATGATCGACATCCTCAAAAGCATCAAAGCTGCCGGTGCGCTGCATGCTGAATTCATCGTACGCTGAAAATTGCTAAAACAGCTTGATCTCCTTGTGAAACAAGGCGGTCAAGCCGGGCCAAACGCCGGATTGCGTGAGCAGCACCGCGCAGATTGCGCCGTGCGCCAGCTGCGCTGCCGCAAAGGTTTGCGCAATAGGCACAGTCTCTTGTGCGGTTACCGTGAAAATCCCCAACAGAAAGAAAAGCATGGTGACGCCGTGCAAGAGATCATTGAACGCCGCGCGGTCAAGCGCGTGCATCAGCAGACCTGTCGCGCCAAAGAACACCGGTGCGGACTGGCCGATCACGAGCCAGATCAGGATTTCTGAAAACTCCGGATCAGCCTGTTGCAGCATCTCCAAAAGAAGGGGTGTGACACCGATCACGATGAGTGCCATAGCCCCACAGATCATCATGTACCCCAAGTTAACGCGCGCTGCTGCCGCTTGAAAACGGCTCTGCCCTGTTGCGCGCGCCATGTCGCGCAGTTGAGGCGCTGCCTTCCGGCCAAGCATCGACAGAGCCGCCGGAATGCACAACGATGCGCCGCGTGCGAAAAGATACAAGGAAAGCATCGCCGCATCGAGTAACCATGGCGCAACCAGCAAATCGCAGTAGCGCGTAACGAACCGGAAGCCCGTACCCAACCCACGGCTATGCGCAATTTGTGCATTTTTCCATAAAATTTTTGGTTTGTTTTCCATTTATCACTCCCCTCAGTGCCACCCCTGGCATGAGGACAAGAAATAGACGGGAGTGGTGTCTGCGCCCTTAACGCGAACGCCTTGCATTCATACAAGTCGACCCTGTTTTTCAGAGCCTTCGTCTAAAAGTAGCTGCGTACCAGGCTACCCGCGATAAGCGCCCAGCCGTCAGCCACCACGAAGAATGCAAGCTTGAAGGGGAGCGATACAACCACAGGAGGAACCATCATCATCCCCATGGACATCAAGATCGCCGCAACGACGAGGTCGATGATAAGGAACGGCAAATAGATCAGAAAGCCGATTTGGAACGCACGCGAAATTTCCGACAGCATGAAGCTTGGGACCAGAACGGACAAGGGCGCCTCCGGAGTCGGTTGAGCCGAGATGGTGTCGGGCCGCAGCTCTGCCATGGCGAAGAACGTATCAGGATCGAGGCGTGCAGCCATGAAGACGCGAAACGGCTCAAGCGTAAGAGTAAAAGCCTGTTCAGGGCTGATTTCATCACGGGTGAGCGGACCTATTCCATTCGTCCAAGCGGCGGTAAAAACAGGCTCCATGATGAAATAGGTGAGGAAAAGGGCAAGACTTACGATCAGCATGTTCGGCGGTGACTGTTGTAGCCCGATTGCCTGCCGCAGGATTGAAAAAACGGTGACCAGGAAAGGAAAACAGGTCACCATGATGGCAATGCCGGGTGCCAGACTGAGCACGGTGATCAGTGCAAAGAGCTGTATGGTGCGCGTGGAAATCGAGCCGTCTTCACTGAAAGAGACAGAGAAATCCTGCGCTACAGCAGCGTGCGGCAGCATGAGCGCGAGACACAGGCAGATTAATAGCGCGAGCGTACGCGGCATCAGATGCCCTTTTGAAATTCAACTACTTCTGTCAAGCGCACCATCAGCTGACCGCTGTCGTCGCCCTCTGCTTCCTCAAGCGTGCCGCGCGCAATGAGCTTGTCGCCAACGTATAGCTCGACAGGGTCATCGACACGACGGTCAAGGGTGAGAACCGCGTTCTCCCCCAGCATCACCAGATCGCGCACCAGTGGTCGTGCCCTTCCAACACAAACGGTAACTTCGATGGGGACGGAGGTGAAAGGGTTTGAGGTGTCGGTCGCAAGAGAAGTTGAATCAGGCATCTGGGCGCTCCGTCTGGCTATGGAAGTTGAAAGCGTTCATGGCTGTCGTGATCTCCTTGCACACCGTATCGAGGTTTATCTCCCTCTCGACGGTGTCCAACGAGACAAACAACTGATTTGGGCTCAGTTTCGAATCGGAGGTGAGGACGACCGGCATGTTGAGATCGACCCCATCCAGCAACTGCTCCAGCATAGACACGCTCTGCTCCGAAACACGGATGCAGACCTCTGCGTTGGTCTGGGTCGCCGATAGCTCGAGAAGTTGCTCGATAACGTGAGCGCGCAAGGCCACGCTCGTTGTTTGCGGCAAGAGCGTTTCCATTATCTGCTCGAACATCGGCTTAAGGCCACGATTGAGACGCGAGAGCGCTTCGTGGTACGTAAACGAAAGGTCACGAAGCGTATGTACGAATTCCTCCCCCAAAGTTTTCTGCTCAGCGGTATGGTTCTTTTCAGCGTCGGTCCAACCGGCCTGATATCCTTCTTCAAACGACTGCAACTTTTCATCTTCGACCCGGTCCATGGGAACAGGATCAATTGGCTGTCCATCCGGGTCGAAAGCGCTGAAGTCGGCATAGCGATGTGCAATGGAGGTCATACTTTTTCCTCCTTATCTTCGAGCCAGCCACGCAGAATTTCGACGGTTTCTTCTTGGCGCTCGCCGATCATGTTACGCAGGCGGTCTACGGGATCTTGCGGCTGACCAATGGCTGCATCGGAAGATTGGAGCGCAGATGCGTTCCCAAAGCCTCCCCGATTCCGGCCGTTGCCCATATCTTCGGCATCCAAAACTGCGGGGAGGGTATTTCCCCCTGCATCGCGGGCGTCGCCCAGGGGAATGGTTGCGTCTCTCTGCGCCGATGAAGGTGAATCGAGTGCTGGCACCGGATCAGGCTGGCGCGTCAAAACAGGACGGATCACAAAAAGCCCCAGGATGAGCGTTACCGCGGCAAGGACGATCATCTGGATTGCGGAGAGCAGATCGATATCGAATGTGTCAATTATCGAAGTGCTGGCCGCAGTTCCGGAGGGTGCAACGCTCTGCAGCGCCATTGATTTAAGCGTGATGATATCACCGCGCTCTTCATTGAAGCCGACTGCAGAGGAAACCAGTTCGCGCAGAGCCTCCATCTCGGCGGCGTCGCGTGTCTGGCCGACAAGTTCGCCGATGTCATTCAAAACTGTCGTCTCGTTCACGAGAACAGCGACCGAAAGCCGTTTGATCGCGCCTGGCGCGCGGATGACTTCGCGCTCGGTTTCTGACACTTCATAGTTGATTCGCTCTCGCGTCTCGCTGTTCTGCGAGGAAGATGTGTCGCCGCCACCCCCCTCCTGATCGGGCAGGTTGCTGGCTACAGTCACATCGCCGCCACCCGTACCTTCTGCGGTGTTGGTGCGCTCTTCGGTATCACTGCTGATCGCGACGCGGCCTTCGGGGTCAAAACTACGCTCACGAATCGACTCGCTCTCGGTGACGGTGTCGACACTGACTTCGACAATGGCATTGCCAAATCCAACACGCGCTTCGAGCAGCCGTTGCACGCGGTCGCGCAGCACTTGGGCCTTGTCATCGCCCCCTACGGTCGGCGCCGTCTCCTCTGTCGCACCGATAAGGGCGCCGTTCGCGTCGATTACAGCCACATCTTCGGGCGCAAGGCCTGCCACGGCCGAAGCGACGAGAAAGCGTACCGCTTTGCCCTGTGCCTGAGAAATGCTGCCACCATTAGGCGTCAGAGAAACGGAGGCCTTGGGCGTGATGCCACGTTGAAAAGGATTTGATCCGGTGCTGGCGATATGAACGCGGGCCATTGCTATCGCGGGATTGGCGACGATCGTACGGGCGAGCTCCCCTTCTTTCGCACGCCAGTAGGCGGCGTCGAACATCTGGCTGGTGGTACCAAATCCTGTAAGCTGATCGAGCAACTCGTACCCACGATTGCCGTTTTGCGGCAGTCCTTCGCTTGCCAGGGTAAGGCGCAACTGGTCACGCTCCTTAATGTCGACGAAAATCGACCCTCCCCGCACGTCAAACGCAACGCCACGTTGCTCGAGAGAGCGGACGACATCGCCTGCCGCACTGCTTTCCAATCCCGCATACAGCAACGTCATACTGGGCGCCGTGGTCATGCGCGCCATGGCGAGAATCGCAAAAAACATGGCCCCCGTCGCCGCGATTACAATCAGTTGTCGCTTGATCCCAAGCTTGGTCCAGACATTCAGATACTGCTGCACAATCGCCTCCGTCACGCCCGACGTTCTGCCCGGCTTCGACAACGACAAATGACCGATCCAGCTTAACAACCCGTTAGTGCAATCACGTCTATATCGGTTTGAGCAACAGAGGATGGATAGCCAATGGCGGAGACAGAAACAGCCCCCAAGGGGAACGTGTCAAAAAAGTCAAAAATGCCACTCATACTTGGCCTGGTGTTGGCTTTCATCGGGGGAGCTGGCGGCTTTTATGCGACGTCATCGGGGATGATTCTCGGATCCCGCGCTGAAGAAATGGTCGAGGGAACCGACAGAAAAGAAATAAAAGACCCGTTCGGTAATATCGCTTTTGTCCCCGTTGAGCCGATGATTATTTCCGTAGATGCGCAACCGGAGCGTAAACTTCTTAGGTTCCGGGCCCAGCTTGAAGTGCCGAAGGAATATGAGGAAGACGTGATCAAGCTTTTGCCGCGCGTTGTCGACGTTCTCAATAGCTACCTGCGTGCGCTGGAAGTGGCCGATCTGGAAGATCAAGCAGCGCTGATGCGCCTGCGTGCTCAAATGCTCCGACGGGTGCAGGTCGTGACCGGCCAAGGGCGGGTGAACGACTTTTTGATCATGGAATTTGTACTGACTTAAGGAGATGTATTGTGGATCTGATCGCAGATATTTTACTGGTTGCAGGCGCTATCGGGGCGGGAATGTACTGTTTCGTACTGGGCAAGCGCCTAAATCGTTTTAACGACCTCGAAAAAGGGGTGGGCGGCGCCGTGGCGGTCTTATCCGCCCAGGTCGATGATTTGACCCGCACACTCGCCGCCGCGCAGCAGACGGCTGCGACATCGGCGCAAACGTTGACCGACCTGACAAAACGCGCGGAGGATATGTCCCGCAGGCTCGAGCTTCAAATGGCGTCCTTGCATGACATACCGGCGGAGCAATCCAACGTGCCGACCGCAGCTGCGACACCGGCCCAACATGTGCCAGCGGTGCCGCCTAGCGGCTCGGCAGCCCCGATGTTTGCGCGCCGCTCACAAGCGTCCGCTACAGGAGATACCGCATGATGTTTACCAAGATCAGAAAAATGGGCGCTCCTGCCGGGCGCGGCTCCGTCATGGTGATCGCAGTACTCCTTCTAAGCTCTGCTGGCGTTCGGCTAATCACAAGCGCGGGAAGCGCATTGGCACAGGACAGTCAGCTGCCGACAACCAGTATACCGGAAGCTGCGCAGTCGCTCGCTTCGCCGCTGCCGATGCCAGCACAGGCAACCGCACCTTCAGTCGCTGCCTTTGCTGGACGCGATGAGATTGCCGGTCTCATCGACGCACTGAAAGAGCGGGAGACGCAAGTTGCGGAGCGTGAGAAACAGCTTGAGATGCGGATGCGCGCCCTTTCCGTAGCCGACGCGGAGATTGAAAAGCGCCTGCAATCTCTTGCCGATACTGAACAATCGCTGCGCGCGACGCTATCGCTCGCTGACGAGGCCTCTGAAAAAGATCTCCTGCGCCTTACCGCTGTGTACGAAAGTATGAAGCCGAAGGATGCCGCAGCATTGTTTGAGCAGATGGAGCCAAATTTTGCTGCTGGTTTTCTAGGCCGCATGCGGCCCGATGTCGCCGCCGAGGTCATGGCTGGTTTAACACCGCAGGTAGCATACTCGATCAGCGTAATTTTAGCAGGGCGCAACGCAACTGTGCCCAAAACATGATGTCACGATGAGACTTCTTTAACGACCATCTGCGACACTCTGACAAACAGGCAATTGGGGACTGATATGATCGGTATTGTTGGCATTATCACTGTCTTGGTGATGGTATTCGGTGGCTATTTTCTAGCTGGCGGCAAGTTTGGTATTATCGTCAAGGCACTTCCCTACGAGTCGATGATGATCGTTGGCGCGGCAACCGGTGCTTTTTTCATAAGCAACAGTAGTTCCGCGATCAAACATACGCTCAAGGACATGGGTAAGGTTTTCAAAGGCCCCAAATGGAAGCATGAAGACTACCAAGATCTACTTTGCCTGCTGTTCGAGTTGATCCGCCTTGCCCGTCAAAACCCGGTTTCGGTCGAAGAGCATATCGAGGGGCCGGACGAGTCGTCCATTTTCAGCAGGTATCCAAAGATCCTCAAAGACAAGGAAGCGGTTGCCCTTATCTGCGACACGATGCGCTCTGCCTCGATGAACTATGACGATCCTCATCAGGTGGAAGAAGTGCTCGACAAGCGGATGGAGGCGAATCACGAGCATGCCATGCACTCAAGCCACGCACTTCAGGTGGTGGCAGACGGCTTGCCCGCCCTGGGAATCGTCGCGGCGGTTCTGGGGGTCATCAAAACGATGGCCTCAATCGACCAGCCCCCCGAAATCCTTGGAAAACTAATTGGCGGCGCGCTTGTCGGGACATTTCTCGGGGTATTTCTCTCCTATGGTTTCGTCGGGCCCTTCGCAGCGAAAGTAGGCGAAGTGACAAAGGACGAGGCTCATTTTTATCAACTTATTCGCGAAGTGCTTGTCGCTAATTTGCACAATCATGCAACAAATATTTGCATCGAAGTAGGTCGGCAGAACACGCCCTCACATTGCAGACCAAGCTATGGTGAACTTGAAGAAGCGCTCAAAGCGCTCAAGCAGAACGCAGCATGATTCGCTGGCCATTCATCGTTTTTTGCATGGCATCGCTCGCAGGTGCGGTACAGGCACAGCAGCTTTCGGTCCGCTCCGGCGATCACCCGACGTTTAGCCGCTTGACCATTACAGTGCCGCAGGACCAGTCTTGGGAAGCGCAGCAAACATCCGAAGGGGTCGAACTGTCACTGCCCGGCTTTTCGCAGGGGTTCGACACCGCCGACGTCTTTCAGCGAATGCGCCAAAATCGTGTCGCAGCGATCGAACAGACTGCGAGCACATTGGTTTTGAAGGTCAGCTGTGATTGCGTCTCTACAGCGTTTCGCCTTGGCGCTCTTCTTGTCATCGATGTCGCGGATCGTAACACGCCCCTTGCTGGGCCCCCATTGGATGGCCCCGCTTTTTCGAATGCTTCGCCGCAATCTATCGTCGAATCCCAAGAACCAATAGCAGATCCGTCAATCGGCCTCCCGTGGATCGGAGGCGCATCACCTTTTCGGGTAGACCAGTCACGACTTGAGGCAACGGCGCAAACCGCTCAATCAAATGAACCAGGCTTGTTGATTTCAGATCGCGCTGTCTTGCTTCAGGAAATACAGGAGACGCTGGTAGAAGAAGTCGCGAATGCCGCCACCATTGGCCTACTGGAACCCAACGCAGGTATACGGGCGCCTGACGCGATCGAGCCTCAGCCTATTTTGACTGAGAGTAGGCCACGGGATTTGCCGAAAATCCTTACATCCAAAGCTGGAAACATGCGCATCACGAGTAGTCGGGATCAAACCAATGATCTGGATGCGGTTCTCCGCAACGTAACGGCGGCAGGAAGATCCTGCCCAGCGCCCGACTTCTTGGCTATTGAAACTTGGGGAAATGACAACAGCTTCTCGGCTCAGATCGGCTCTGCCCGTGATACACTGATGAATGCGCGTGACCAATTGGACAGCAGCGCCGCTAAAAAGCTTGCAAAGCTTTATATCTTTTTCGGTTTTGGCGCAGAAGCTCTAAACACGATAGCTCTCGATCCAAGTCTCCTCCAGTCTGACCCACAATTGGCTGCGGTTGCCACGATTTTGGAGAGAGGGGCACTTCCACATCCGAATGTTCTCGCTCCTTATTCGGGTTGTGCATCAGACATAGCGCTTTGGGCCACCCTCAGTTTCCGCGAGATACCGCGCGGTACGGATCTTGATACTGATGCGGCGCTGCGCGCGCTAAACAAACTACCTCGACATCTACGCCTTATCGCTGCCCCCGCGCTGAGTGACCGCCTGCTGAACTATGGCGACCCGACGGCCGCAGAGGCATCAATGCGAAGTATCGAGCGGTTACCAGATCCCCTCACGCCCGAAGCCTCTATGGCACAGGCTGGTCTTGCAATTGAGGCGGGCAAGTCGGCTGAGCCTATTCTTGAGGAGGTCATTCAGACGAACACTGCTCAATCGCCAGAAGCGCTCGTTAGGTTGGTAGAGCGCACTTTGGCGAAAGATGAACCGCTTTCTTATGAAACTGCAACGTTGGTCGAGGCCTATGTTCAGGAGTTGCGCGGCACCGAAATGGGTGATCGACTGCGTCGGACACAAGTTATCGCCTTGAGCCAATCTCAACATTTCGACGAAGCGTTTGAAGCGCTTGAGGCGGTTATCCCGGCCCTGTCACCGACTGCGGCAAATAATTTGCGTCAGACAGTTTTGGAGCAACTACAGAAACGGGCAAGTGATCTTGCATTTCTCGAACATGTATTTTCCCAAAAACCTGATGAAATTGGCCAGCTGCCGAACAAGACAAAGCTCCTGTTGGCGTCGCGGATGATGGATTTGGGATTTGGCTCGCAAGTTCAGCAGATACTGGCAAAAGTGCCGGATTTGCCACGTAACAGCACGCGCCAAATTCTGGCGGCGCGCGCCGCGCTGCAATTGCGTCAACCCTTTCAAGCACAAGCCGCCCTTATCGGTATCGAGGAAACCGAGACCGGCCTCTTACTGGCGCAGGCCAAGGAGATGACTGGCGCTTACCGCGAAGCGGCGGAGCTTTTCTCAGCAACCGATGCTCCTCTAGCGGCAGCACAGGCAGCGTGGCTTTCGGACGATTGGCGCGACCTTACCATACCCGATACGCCAGGCTTTGGTGCAATTGCGCGTCTTGGGGCAGCATTCTTAGCGGAAGAAGGGGAAACGCTCGGACCATTGGCGCGCGCCAGCCGAGCTCTTGAGGAGAGCAGCGAAGCCCGAGGTGCGCTCGAACAGCTTTTGCTCGATCCTCAGGTTCAAGTCTCTCCTGATTCTTGAAATTTTGTTTTCCTTTGGTGACGAATAATAAACATCCGGACCGTAGCTTGGCCGTGACCCGCAGAATGCGGCAACAAAGGGGTGCAGAATGCAGTTTATCTTTCGGGCTCTGGCTGAAAAACTACTGAGATTTGGCACAAGCCAAGTTCTCGGCCAACACGGTGTTCTTAGGAGATTCGAAAAAGGCCGCACCATAAGGTCAAAGCATCTGCGTTCATTGAGCGGCAAAGGTGAAAAAGTATGAATTTCTCCATTCGCGCCTTTTATCAGCCAACTGTACTGCTGGCCGTGGCGCTAATGGCGATCATCGTAATGATGATTCTGCCTATGCCCGCATGGGTCCTCGACATTGGCCTTGCTGCATCCTTTTCGCTCGCAATTCTCATCTTTACAGTCACGCTTTTCATCGAACGCCCCTTAGATTTTTCAGCCTTTCCAACGATTCTGCTGGCATCGTTGATGCTCCGTCTCTCGCTCAATGTTTCGTCAACCAAGTTGATTATCGGCGAAGGACACACCGGAACCGATGCCGCGGGCGACGTCATCGAGGGCTTCGCTCAATTTGTCATGGGCGGTTCCGTTTTCCTCGGATTGGTCGTCTTCTGCGTTCTGCTCATCGTGAATTTCATGGTCATCAACAAAGGGGCAACCCGCATGGCCGAGGTTGGTGCGCGCTTTGCGCTTGACGGGATGCCGGGCAAACAAATGGCCATCGACAGCGACATGTCCGCCGGTGCCATCACCCATGAAGAAGCAAAAGAGCGACGCGCGCGCGAGCAACAGGAAACCACATTCTTCGGCTCTCTGGATGGGGCGTCAAAATTCGTCAAGGGGGATGCGATCGCAGGCCTTCTCATTACGCTACTCAATCTTGTTGCTGGTTTGATCATGGGCACACTCGTCCATGACATGCCCCTTGGAGAAGCCTTCGAGACATACGCGATCTTGACTGTGGGTGACGGTCTGGTTTCACAGATCCCCGCCGTGATCATTTCGATCGCCTCTGCCTTGTTGTTGGCTCGTGGCGGCGCACAAGGCTCGACTGATCTGGCGGTCTTTGCTCAACTGACCAAGCATCCAGCGGCGTTGGCGACCGTCGCATGTCTGATGGCGCTTTTTGCGCTGGTGCCCGGTATGCCATTTCTTCCGTTCACGGCAGGCGCCGTTGGCCTCGGCTACCTGTCCTTCCGCGTCTACCGAAAGGCTGCTTTAGAGCCTGCCGAAGTCCTTGACGAGGAAGAGGAGCAAAAACCACGCGAAAAACCGCTCGGAGATGTGCTGGAACTTGATGACATTCATGTGGAATTCGCCCCCGATCTGATAAGCATGGTGCTTGATCCGGGCACAGGCTTGGACGCGCGCATTGTAAACATGCGGACTCATGTCGCCTCGGTTTTCGGGGTCATTCTTCCTGAGATCCGGCTTACCGATAATCCGGGCTTGGCCCAAGGAACTTATTTACTTCGGATTCAGGGTGTTGAGCAGGCGCGGGCCATCCTCAATCCGCACCAGGTCTTGGCGCTTGCGCCTGAAAATTCGGAGATGCTGCCCGAAGGGACCGATACGGTCGAGCCCGTTTACGGTGCACCGGCACGTTGGATCAGCGATAGCGACCGGGAGAATGCCGCGATCGCAGGTATTACGCTTGTGACCCCAGCCGAGGTTCTTGCAACGCATCTGCTCGAAATCGTCAAACGCAATTTTCCTCGGTTGCTGACGCTGAAATCCCTGCGCCGCTTGCTGGAGGAGATGGTCAACATATCATCTCCCCTGCGCGCGGAAGCCAACCGCAAGCTCCTGGATGAATTGATCCCCGACAAGGTTCCGATCGATGTGCTGCATTCTGTGCTCAGGCTTCTGCTTGCAGAGCAAGTCTCGATCCGCAATCTTCCTTTGATCCTCGAGGCGACAGCCGAGGCACGCGGCCAAAACTCTCAGCCTGAGGCCATATGCGAGCTTGTGCGCCAACGTCTCGGTTTTCAACTGGTGGCCGAAGTGCGCCGTGCAGATGGTACTTTGCCGCTGGTGCAGCTTGCCCCGGAATGGGAAGATACATTTGCCGCGTACCAGATTGACGCGGATCGGGGTCTCGATATCGCCCTGCCCCCAGATCTGTTCAACCGACTGGCGGACGGCGTTTCGCAAAAATTAAACGACGCGAACCAGAACGGCATCTTCCCGGCGCTGGTCACCAATACGCGCCGTCGGCGGTTTTTGCATACCGTCATGCGTGCTAAGGGGATCACCTCTCCAGTGCTCTCGTTTGAGGAAATCGGTGTCGATGCAAGGCCCTCGCTTGTCGGTGTTGTCGGGGCGTGATGGGCGATTTGACAGAACTGGCCGAACTGTCGGATGCGCTTCTCTGGCAAGGATTTGCCGTATTCTTACGTGTCAGCGCGCTGGTAAGTCTTCTACCCGCATTCGGCGAGCAGTCCGTGCCGATACGCGTCAAGCTCGGCATTGCGTTGGCATTCACGATGATCATCGCCCCAGCCGTTGCAACCCCACCGGCTGCAATGCGGATGGACACTGTGATCTGGTTTGCTCCTACAGAGATTGCCGCCGGCGTTTTGTTGGGGATCGGGATACGGCTGTTCATCCTCGCGCTGCAAACAGCAGGCTCCATCGCCGCGCAGTCGACCTCTCTCGCCCAACTTCTCGGCGGCGCTCAGGCCGAACCGGTGCCCGCCATGGGTCATATCCTCGTGATGGGAGGAATTGCGCTTGCAGTGATGACGGGCCTGCATGTGCGCGTGGCCCAGATGGTGATCCTGTCCTATGAGATGCTGCCCATGGGACAGCTTCCAAGTGGAACGGATATCTCGGAATGGGGCGTAGATCAGGTCAGGCGGGCTTTTGCGCTCGCCTTTACCCTCGCTGCGCCGTTTGTGATCCTATCCGTGCTTTATAACATCGCACTCGGCGTCATAAACAAAGCGATGCCGCAGCTTATGGTCGCTTTCGTCGGTGCGCCGGTGATTACCGCAGGTGGGTTGCTGCTTCTTTGTCTGTGTGCGCCATTGTTGTTGTCCACGTGGCTCGAGGCGCTTAACAGCTTCATCGCCAATCCGTTGGAGCCGGTTCCATGAGCGACGAAGAAGATCCCGCCGACAAGAGTTATGATGCGAGCCCTCAAAAACTTTTGGAAGCGCGCAAGAAGGGTGATGTCGCAAAGTCGACAGATCTGCTCACGGCCTGCTCCTACTTTGGCCTCCTGATCGCTTTGTTGACTATGGGGGCGAGCAGCCTCGATCACATAGGCGTTGCGATGATGACGCTCCTCGGTCAAAGTGATAGCCTGGCGGATATGTTTTTCGGGGGTCGGGCCGCCGCGCCGACCGGTGGGCTTATGGCCGCGATTGCCTGGGGCGTCGCCCCTCTGTTTGCGTTGCCGGCCCTTGGCGTGATCCTCGCATTATTTGCACAACGGGCATGGGTTTTTGCGCCAAGCAAGCTAGAGCCTAAACTCAACCGGATTTCCCTGATTCAGAACGCCAAGAACAAATTTGGCAGGGATGGTCTGTTTGAATTTGCCAAGAGCTTTGTAAAGTTGCTGATCTTCTCAGCCTGTCTGGCAGTTTTTATCGAGGTATGGCTGCCCGATATGATCGGTGTGTTGCAAACAAACCCGCAGACCGCCATCGCCCTTTTGGCGAAAATCTGCACCACTTTCCTGATCGTTGTCGTGATCGTTTCAGGGCTGATCGGGGTGGTCGATGCCCTATGGCAACACGCGTCGCATATGCGAAAAAACCGCATGTCGCGCAAAGAAGTGACTGACGAAAACAAGGCCAGCGAGGGCGATCCTCACCTCAAGCAAGAACGCCGCGAGCGCGCATTTGCGGCCTCGCAAAATCAGATGATCAAGGACGTTCCTTCGGCGGACGTGATTATCGTAAATCCGACCCATTATGCAGTGGCCCTCAAGTGGAGCCGACTTCCGGGTGAAGCCCCCGTTTGCGTGGCCAAGGGCGTTGACGAGATGGCCGCGACGATCCGTCGTTTAGCGGCGGAGGCAGGCGTTCCCATCCACTCCGATCCACCTACCGCACGCGCGCTTCATGCCGCTGTGACCATAGGTGATCAGATCAAGCATGAGGATTACGCCCCTGTCGCCGCAGCAATCCGCTTTGCCGAAGACATGCGCCGACGCGCAAAGGCTGCGCTATGAGCCAGCTTACCGATCTTGCAATGATGCAAAAGCTGGTCGAGGTGAAATACCGCCAACAACAGGAGAGTTTCGCCCGGCTGATGGAGCAGGAGCGGCGTTTGCGCCAGTCTCTGCGCCAGCTGGACGAGCAGATGATCGAGAGCCGCCAAAGCGGCGACGCACCGCAGAAAGCGTTGGGCGCAGATGTGCTTTGGCAGGCGTGGATCGGTCGGAAAAAACGTGAGTTGAACATGCAGCTGGCACAGGTACTTGCGGTCAAGGAGCGTCATGTTGCACAAGTGCGCCATGCTTATGGAAAAGTGTTGGTAACCGAAACGCTGTTCGAGCAGCTGAGGACCCGGACCAAAAAGGAAAGGGCGCAGTCCCAACGCGACCGCGCCGTCACTTCAATGCTCTTCAACAAAGGACCTCAATAGTCCTGACGTGCAATCTCAATGATCAGCACGTCCTTTGCGATGTCTTTGCCCAGATCTTTTTGCGCAATTTCATTGAGCGCGTTGCGTAGACGCCCGAGCAGCCGGGCATCGGTGAAGTTGCCCTCGAACCCGCCAATATTTGCGTGGTCGAACAGTACCTGAAGGAAGCTATCCCTTAGCTTGGGTTCGCGTTGATAAACGATGTCGGTTTCACCCGCGGGAACCTCAACGCTAAGCGCCAAAACGATCAGCGCGACAACTTTGTCCCCCTTGACGATCGGCACAACGAATTGATTATTCAGTTTAACAAAGTCGCTTGCGGTTTCGGCACTATCTTCATCTTCTTCCGCCGACGGCTCAGTGACCTCAGGTGCTCCAAGGCCAGTGGCAGCTTCGGTCATGGCGGTATCGGAGACCGGGGCGTCGGGGCGCATGAAAATTCCAGCACCCACACCAGCACCCGCACCAATAAGCAATAAAACAAGCGGAAGAAGTTTCATCATATCAAGACCTCCGGGTCAAAACGGCAATACGGCATCGAGAACCTGCTGTCCCACACGCGGCTGCTGAACATCAGTTATTTGACCGCGGCCCCCGTAGGACACACGCGCCGACGCGATCTTGTCATATGTAATTTCGTTCTGCCGCGAGATGTCTTCGGGTCGAACGAAGCCTGTAACCAACAGTTCGCGCAGCTCAAAGTTAACGCGCAGTTCCTGACTGCCTGAGATTGACAGAACACCGTTTGGCAGGACGTTAACCACTGTCGCTGCAATCCTGAGCTCGAGCTTCTCATTGCGTCGGACAGATCCATCGCCCGATGAGCTGCTTTGAGAATCGAGGCCTACCAGCTCAGACGAGCTCGCACCTTCTGGCAACCGTTGATCGAGGCGCTGAGGCAGTCCGAAGAGTCCCGGCACGCTGAGGCTTTCTGAGCCGGTGCGGCTACGGTCGGTCGAGTTGGAGATCTCCGCGCTGTCATCGATCTCTATCACGACGGTAAGGATATCACCGCGCACGACAGCACGGCGGTCTCCTAAAAGTGACACCCGAGAAGGCGACCAGAGCGAGGATGCATCGACGGGCCGTTGCTCGAGAATTGTCACCGGCAGGCCCGGCTGCGTCATTGCGCGCGCTTCCGGCGCCTCGGATGCCAGAGTGAAACTTGGAGGGCTTCCGATGTGGTCCACGCGCGCGCACCCTCCAGCGATTCCGAGCACCACAATGCATATAATTTGAGATAGTTTTTGCATGATCAGTTTCTCACCCTCACCGTGCCGTCGTTCAGAATTTGCCCGAATAATGTCGCGCGGGACCCGAGGTTCATCACCCTGATCCGATCGCCGATCGCACCGCGTTCAAGCGCGCGACCTTCGGTGCTGATCGAAATGCCGTTGGCGCTGTAGCGCAGGGGGACAATCTGGTTTCGGGTGACAATGGCGGGCGGCCCGATGTCGCCAACCAGAATGGGCCGCCCGACATAAAGCGCTACGCGCGCCTCTTGCCCGATCACATCGGAAAGTCGGGAAAACCCCGTCACCAGATCGCCAGCCGCGAAAGTCACGTCCATCTCCGTGATAATCTGGTTAGCCCTTATCGTGCGCGCAGGGACAACGGTGTCGGCTACTACCGGAAAGGCCAACGCGGCGGCGGTTAGAATGGCAAAAGCTCTCATCAGCGCACCTGTGTCGTAGCGCTCATCATCTGATCGACGGCAGAGATGACTTTTGCGTTCATTTCGTAGCCGCGCTGCGCCTCGATCAGCTCGGTAATTTCGCGCACCGCATCTACGGAGCTATCCTCAAGATAGCCCTGTCTCAGCGTTCCCAGCCCGTTTTGCCCAGGCGAGGAGACCAGCGCGGGGCCGGAAGCTTCTGTCTCGAGGAACATGTTACTGCCGATCGCCTCGAGGCCCTTCGAATTGGTAAACCCGGTCAGCGTAATCTGGCCCAAAAGCTGACCTGCTGCAGCCTCGTCGAAGTAGGCATACACCTCCCCATCAGCGTTGATCGAGATGCTGCGCGCGTCCGCCGGAATGGTGATTTCGGGACCTACGGGGAAGCCTTCCGACGTGACGATAAGGCCCTCGCCCGTGCGTTTGAGGCCGCCATCACGAGTATAGGCCGTTTGTCCGCTGGGGAGCGTCACTTCAAGATAGCCCAATCCATCAATTGCCACATCAAGATCACCCTGCGTGGCGGACAGTGAGCCCTGTTGCAGATGCAGGCTCACCGCTGCGGGCCGCACACCGAGACCAAGCTGAACACCCGTGGGGAGCACCGTACCATCGGCCGCGTTCACGGACCCTGCGCGCGCCATCTGCTGATAGTGCAGGTCGGCAAATTCGGCGCGGCGGGCATTGTATCCTGTCGTACTCATGTTGGCGAGGTTATTGGAAATCGTCTCGACCCGCATCTGCTGGGCACTCATTCCGGTGGCGGCGATTGTGAGGGCGCGCATTGGCTCTCTCCTTTATTGGGACTGTGTCAGGGTTTTGACGGCGGCGCGGACGCGCTCGTCTTCGGTTTGTAGAAAGCTTTGGCCCATTTCATAGGCGCGTTGCACCTGGATCATGCGTGATATTTCAAGCAATGGGTTCACGTTCGAACCTTCGATAAACCCTTGCACGACGCGGGCATCCTCCGCCGGCGCGTCACCGGCATCCGCGCGGAACATCACGCCGTCCTCGCGCACCATCTCCAACGGCTCCAGAGGGCGTACCAGCGCCATCTGACCCAAGGGCGCGCCATCGATGCTCAGCGTGCCATCGGACGCAACTGAAAGCGCGCCAGCGCCACCCGGCACAAACAATGGTGCACGGCCCGCGTCGAGCACCGGAAAACCATCCGGCGTCACCAGCTGTCCTTGTGCATCCGGGGAGAATGCACCGGCGCGCGTCAAACGGTCCCCCTGAGGGGTTTGCACGACGAAATAGGCATCACCCTCAATGGCGAAATCATACGTCCCGTTTGTCTGCCGCAGTCCTCCCTGCTCGAATGATGTTTTCCCGATATTGCCTTGCCCCATCGACAGGGATGGGCCACCCTCGACCCGTTTGACGTATTCAGAAAAAACCACGCCTTCAGCCCGGAACCCGGTAGTAGAGGCGTTGGCGATATTGTTGGCTACTACCTGCATTTCGCGCTGTAGGCCGGATTGACGGCTCAGGGTGATGTAACTGGTACTTTCCATGCTTATCCTCCGATAATGAGCGGGATGAGGTGATCGTGAAAAAACGCGACGAGCGTGTTGGTCATGAAGTGCATCGACATCCAGAACACGACCGCAATCGCGGCGAGCTTTGGCACGAAGGTCAATGTCATTTCCTGCACCGATGTCAGGGCCTGCACCAATCCGATCGACACACCGGTCACAAGGGCCGCGACAAGGATCGGAAGCGAGATGATGAATGCCACCCACAATCCCTGCCGCATGGTGTCAAAGAACACCAATTCGTCCATCATCAGACAGGCATCCGCAGAATTTCCTGATAGGCTTCGACGACTTTATTGCGCACGCTCACCGCTGTCTCGACGGCCAGTTCGGTTTGCGCCAAGGCTTGGACCAGCGCGTGCGGGTCGGCGTTCCCCATCATTGTGGATTGTGCGATCTGCTCGGATTTTGCGAGGGTCGAGGCAAAGTCGCCTGCGACGCCCTTGAGCGCGTCGGCGGCGCCATGCTCCCCCTCTACCGGGGTCGTAGCCGGTTTTGCGGATGTGTAATTCTGGATTGCGGAAAGTGACTTCAATTCCATTCTGGAACTCCTCCAAGGTTAGAATGGCCCGTAGGCCGGTAGGCGCATTAGTTGCGCAATAGTTGCATCAGACTGCTCGACATTTTGCGGGCCTGGTCGAACATTTTGAGGTTCGCCTCATAGCTGCGCTGCGCCTCGCGCGCATCGGCCAACTCAATCAGCAGGTTCACGTTAGAGCCCGCATACTGCCCCGTTTCATCCGCCAGAGGATGGGAGGGATCGTAGACCTGCGAAAGCACGCTTTGATCGAGACGCACGCGCCTGACCTCCACCTGCGAGATACGATCGCCCTGCCCCATCGCAGTCTGGAACGACACCATCTTGCGACGATAACCGGGCGTATCGGCATTGGAGATGTTCTCGGATAGATGGCGCAGGCGCTGTGCCTGCGCCTGCATGCCGCTCGCGGATACGGAACGCGCGGATGAAAAATCACTCATTGGTCGGTCTCCTATCGGGTACGGCTGGCGGTGCGCAGCACATCAAGCGCGGATTTGTAGATCGCGAGGGCGCGATCATGATGGCTTTTTGCATCAGCGGCTTTGAGCAGCTCACTTTCGAGCGAGATCGTATTGCCGTTGGGATTGTCGCTGTTGCGCATTTCCACCGGCGCCATCTGCACGACGGTACCGCCGTGCAGATGGCCCTCGCGCGTGGCGCGTTGAATACCTGAGGAATCTGAAGGGGAATAGAGCGCCGCAAAGGGAGGCATTTGCTTGCCCACGAACCCTGGCGTGTCGGAATTAGCGACATTTTGTGAGATGAGCGCCTGGCTTTGTGCCGCGTGGCCAGCCATCGCCGAGGCGGTCTTGAAGACTGATAAATTTTCGAACATCGGGATTCTCCCTGCTGTGGTTTCATGAAGGCTTAAGGGTGATTCCTTTAGAAACAGTGAGCAGCAGCCAAAGGAACACCATGACAAACGCCTCACTTATTGACGGGCTTACAGCCCACATTGCCGATCTCCGCTCGGTCCGTCCGGTAGGGCGGGTAACGCGCGCTGACGGCGCGGCCCTTCATATCACGGGCCTTACGCAGAACGCCTCATTGGGTGACGGCTTGCAGGTCTACCGCAGACGCGGGGTCCCGTTACGCGGGGAGGTCGTTCAAATTATCGGCAATACGCTCGTCATGCTCGCGGAGGCGCCGCCGGAAGGTGTAAGCCTGAACGATCGCGTGACCCTGATGTCTCCAGGCATTATTGCTCCATCTGACGCATGGCTGGGGCGGATAATCGATCCGGCGGGGCAGCCTCTTGATGGCAAACCTCTGTTGCGCGGTGCGCAGGCCCGCAGGCTCCTGAATCCGCCGCCAAACGCAGCTGGTCGCCGCCCCTTCGGTGCGCGGCTCAGCACCGGCCTGGCTGTGACGAACACCATGCTTCCACTGGTGAAAGGGCAGCGCATGGGCCTCTTTGCCGGGTCGGGCGTGGGGAAATCGAGCCTTTTGGGGCAGTTTGCGAAGCACATGAGCGCCGATGTTGTCGTCATCGCTATGATCGGGGAACGTGGGCGCGAGCTGCGCCATTTCGTGGATGAGATTCTGGGTGCCGCCGGACTGGCCCGTGCCGTGGTCGTCGCGGCCACATCGGATCAATCGCCGCTGCTGCGGCGCCGCTGCGCATGGACCGCGATGGCCGTTGCAGAGCATTTCCGCGATGAGGGCCGTTCGGTGTTGTTTCTGGCCGATTCGATTACGCGATTTGCCGAAGCCCACCGGGAAGTTGCGGTTGCCGCAGGCGAGGCACCCGTGCTGCGCGGCTATCCCCCCTCTACGACCCACCTCATCACCTCCCTGTGTGAGCGCGCCGGACCAGGCGCCGGTACGCAGGGGGATATCACGGCCCTCTTCAGCGTTCTGGTCGCCGGATCGGATATGGATGAACCCATCGCCGACATCCTGCGCGGCGTACTTGACGGGCATATGGTTCTCGACCGTGCAATCGCCGAGCGGGGCCGCTTTCCGGCGGTGGATGTTCTACGCTCCGTTTCGCGCAGCTTGCCTGCCGCGGCAAGCGCAAGGGAAAACGCTCTTCTTGCACAAACCAGAAAAATGCTAAGCCTCTATGACGCCAACGCAATGATGATCCGCGCGGGCTTATATACACACGGCAGCGATCCTGAGATCGACAAAGCGATCCAACTCCATCCGGAGTTTGAGATTTTCTTGGCTAAGGAAGAACCTGATGACGCTCAGCGTAGCTTCAGCCAACTTGAGCTGATCTTGCGACGTGCAGGCTTGGGCCTGCCTTAGCCGCCGCGCAGCAGAGTCAGCGCGATAGCGTTCGATGAAAAGTCGGTGTTGAATTGCGTTAGCTGCTCACGCACCACATATTTCGTGATCAGATCCTGCACTTTTGCCGGATTGGAAAAGATGCTGAGATCATCTGTACCGAATTCTTTTTTTGCCCGATCCTTGAACACACCAAGCTGCTGATCGATATCGATTTGGCCGAAAGCGGCGGGAAGGTTCAACGCTTTTTCAAACATCTCGCGCAATGGTGGCTCACCCATCAGGGTGAACCATTTGGCATCGTTTGACATATCATCTTCCGCAAGCGACCCCATCTCGCGCTCGGCATAGAGAGCAAAACGCATCGCCTCGTTCTGCTGACCGGCAGCGATCTCAAACTCGATTTTCTCATATCGGTCGATGATGGATTCTGCAAAAACCGGCTCGGCTACTTTCAGAAACTCACCGGGACCAAAGCCAAAAGCCTGCGACATTTCCTTGTAGCGCGGATCCGTAAAACGGTTTGCGAGAGCATCGTCATTGACCACGCCTTCTTCAAGCATTTTACGTATGAAGAATTTACTGTTGATGTCGTCCTGAAGGCCAAAGGCGCCCAAAGTAACCGTCAGCAAACGGCGGTCGTCCACCAGTTGCTCTGCCGTCTCGATACTGCCAATATTCTCACGAAAGTAGTCAGCGTCGCGCTGAAGTTGAACGCTTTGCGTAAAGGCCTTGAACTGACTGTCGTAGGTTTCTTGCAGGAAGCGCCAGCCACCCAAACCAGTGATGGGGATGATGGGTTGAAACATCAGCTTGGCCTTACTGCCAGCAGCCGTTCCTCACGAGGCAGCAAGGTGCGCAACGCTTTAAGCGTGCGGTAATGCTGTTTTTCGATAATCGCCTGGCTGGCTTCTGCGAGCATCTGGCGACTGTCGGGGTCAGTAAATACCTGGCTCAATGCTTCTACCTGCCGCAGCAACGGTAAATGCGCGCTTTCGGCATCTTTATCGCCCGACAGCACCAGCTGTACGGCAAACAATGCACGGCGCACCGGCGTTTTCGCATCCTCGGGGTGGATCGCATCGCGCAAGCGCAAGATTTTCGCATCCGGTGTCATTATCGCAAGCCGGCTACGCCGGTCGCCATTTTCAATCACGGCACCGTTGATAAGCACCCGTTCTTTTGGACCCAGTTTCAGGACAAGACCGCTCATAGTGGATTCCAATCTATTTCAGACCGCGCAGGATGGCGGTGTTTACTTCGACCAGCGACGCAGCCGAAGCCTCGCGTGCGATCACCTTGCGGGTCTGATGGTCGGTGAATTCAGCCAGATAAATGAGCCGTGCCCGCAAATCATCAGGCAGCAGGTTTCCCGGATCAGCCACATCGATTGCCAGCTTCCGCCAAAGCGTACGATTCTCATGCATTGCATGTATTAACGCTACAAAGTCTTTTTTCTGGATAGCATTGGCCAGACGGGAGGTGATGCGGGCGATCACATCATATTCCGCTTTGCGCGCAGATTTCATGGGCGCGGCAGCTGGTGCATAGCCACGCTGGGCGAGTGTTGTTGCGTTCACGGGTGTCCCTACTCATTAAAGGCTGTATCGGGGGCGCGACGCCGCGCGCCCCCAAACGTTGTCAAATTGCCTTGTCTTAACGGAACAGAGACAGGATGGTCTGTGGCGCCTGGTTGGCGATCGACAGCGCCTGAACCCCCAGCTGCTGCTGTGTCTGCAACGCCTGAAGCTTGGCCGATGCCGCTTCCATGTCCGCATCGACCAGCGTACCGATACCGGAGGTCAGTGCATCGCTCAGCTTACCGACGAATTCGCTCTGATCGGACACGCGGCTCGCCGCGGCACCAATCGTTGCGGCACCGGTCAATGCTACGGTCAGCATCGCTTGGATATCATCGAACGCATCCGACGCTGTGGCCGCATCCGTAATCGCCGTCATCCCAGCGGTATCGATGTCCGCCTCGAAATCGAGGTTTGCCACATCGATCGTCGCTGTTTCAGCAGGGGCGTTGCCCACACGGTTAACAGAGGATACGACCGTCAGGCCAGCACCTGCGGTTGACAGCAGGTTCACACCGTTGAACTGCGACGACGCAATCGTTTCCGTGATTTGCAGAACCTTCTGCGCCATATCGGCTTGGATCTTGGTAAAATCAGCGGATTCGCTGCCGCCCGTCACGGCCAAGGCTGCCATGTCTTTGAGAGTCTCGACGATGGATTCAGCACCGGTGGCCGCAACTGCCAGCGTGGACTGACCGACGTCCAGCGATTTTGACACAGCGTCAAATGCTGCAACATCGGCTTCCATTACCTTGGAAATCGACCAAACCGCGGAGTTATCCTTTGCCGAGCCGACTTCCTTACCCGTTGCAATCTGATCTTGCGTCTCGGCCAGGTTCATGTTGATGGATTTGAGAGTTTGCAACGCCACCATTGCGCTGTTGTTTGTAAGAATGCTCGACATTGAAGCATGTTCCTTTGCATATCGGCGCTTTACGCCGGTGGTTGTCCCATCATTACGGGACAGGAATGCCATTCTGACCTGTACAGCTACGCCTTGCGGTGCAGTGTGCCACCCGACATCGGATGCCGGGCCAACATGTCCTTTTGACGCTTTCCAATCCCTTAACGCGACTGCCTCCTCTGCGAGGCATTTTATTTAACTGGCCTGCATAGACGCGCAGGCCAGATCAGGCGAATTTCAGCCTCACCCTATCATGCCCGTTTCTCCACCTTTGGGGGGGTCTGGGTGGCGACGCTCTGTTTGCGGCCTTGCGCGTCATAGGTGTCGAGGGCGCTGCGCACCTGCCGCAACGCCGCAAGGCGCGCCGCGACGGCACGAATGCCGTCCAGAGCACCATCGAGCAAAAGCTGGTTCCGCTTCAGCTTGTCTTCAAGTGGCTCGATCGTGTCGCGGTTGGTGAGCGCATCGCTCAGCAGGATTTCCACAAGCTTTTCCTTGACTGGCAAGAGCGTTGCGAGCCCTTCAAGATCCCCTTCAAGCAAAAATGCTCGCTCCTGCTCCAGCAGTGCGTCAAGTTTCTTAAAATCAATCTGTTCAGATGTCATTATCTTGTTCCTTCAAAGCCTCAAACAATGATTGCGCCAGCCCGATGCCGCCGCCTTTTACGATATGTTTTGCCTGCTCCTGTACCAGAAACGAGCCGAACTGATCCTCCCCGGCACCACCACCGAAGCTTTCGCTCGTCTGGCCGAGGCCCGTCGCCTGCAACATCTCCGCGAGAAACGCCGCCTCGAGATCTTGCGCCGCCTCCATGAGCGCCACGTCGCGAGGCGCCATGACAGAGCTGCCCGGAGGGTGGGAAGGGGGAATTGGGGTCATTCAGGATACTCCTTAAATTTGAGGGATTTTTCGGACCATGGACGCAAAGCAGTAAACAACCGGTAAGGAAGAACGCGGATAGTGGCGGAAACCGTGGTAGAATCCCGAGAGGTGCAAGGATGAGTACACTGATTATCCAAACAAATCTGATGGCACGCAGCACATCAGCAGCGCCAGTGGCAGCCGTGAGCGGCGTGCCGTCGGTGGCCGGCACCGGGCAGACGCCCGCACCCGACTTTGCCAGCATCGTGGCGGCACAGCGTAAAGTGCCCTTGGAACAGGCGGCTCAAAACGACAAGAGCGCGCCGCGAGAGGATGCGTCAGATACAGCATCCGACGGCCAGCAAGATCCGGGCGTTCCCGAAAACAAGAAAAATCTGCAGATACCAGACCTTTCAGCTGACGCGCAAAATCCGGTCGAGTCGAAAGCCAACGGCCATCCGGCGCCTACGCAAGAGGAGGTATCGAAATCTGCAGAAATGACCGCATCACGCCAATTGCAAAGCGGTGCCGAGCAGTTCTTTGGGCTCAATACCACTGGTGTTGACGCTCAGGAGGCGCGCCTAGCGCCTGACGTCGTCGGCTCTCCGCTTCCACGTGCCGAAAATGCAACCACTCACCAAGGCCCACCCGACAAGGTAGCAACGATTCCTCAGCAAGTTACCGCCGGGCAAAGCGAGTGGACCGAGATGTCCCCACGCCTTGCGCTTGCGGCCCGTTCATCACAAGAGATGCACACAGCGAACATCCCTACTTCCGAGAAACACCAGATATCACCGTCCACACTCAACCAATCAGGAAATCCAAAGGATGGCAGTGAGACTGGCGGGACCACTTGGTCGCGGTCAGAAACGCGAATTGTCGGCACCGGGTCGCGGTCGGATTCGGCCTTGGGCAGGACTTCCTCCCCATCAACGCGCTTGCAGCAGACTCAAACTGAACAGAGCGCACAGTCGGTAAAGGCCTCGACAGCTAATATGAACACTGACGTTCAGCTGCGCGAAGCCGTTTCGTCGCCGACTGCAACGACGCAGTCGATAGGCACGGGCATGACCACATCGCCCGATCCAGTCTCTGGCGACCAAACGCCGACGCCTCAGCAATTCAAGCAAATAAGTCCGTCAGAAGCACGCGCACCGCTAGGTCAAAATACGGTCACCAATGCTGAGGGCTCGGCAGCTAAGGTTCAGCCATCCTCTACCCTAAAAACTAACAACGCGGCGCAAGCCGATCATCAGGCTTCCCACCGGCAGCTGAGCTCAGCACCCGAGTTGGTCACTCAGGGCGTTGCCGCAAGCAGCCAAGCCGCCGCACCGTCCACCCTGAACGATGCCGCGCAACAGCCAAGACAGCAGACGAAACGATCGCTTCAGGCGCCTCTGCACAGCGTGGAGCACGCGGTTACCGCCTCTGCCGCTGCGGCAGCCGACGTGTCGTATCGATCAGGACCGGCGCCTTACGTCTCCGCGTTCAATGCCCAGTTTCAAAAGCTCACCACCGCCAGCAGCTTCATATCACCACTGGAGCAGGCGGGGGACAAAGCAGTTCAATCGCTTGCGGCATCTGATGGCGTGGATGTAATGCAGTGGGATCCAGTGCGACAGCTGCAAACCGCACCGGGCACACATCAACCAATGCGGGGAGATCTCGCGCCACACGTAGCGCGTCAATTGGTAGAAGTGATGGCGCAAGCTGCCAATCGTCCGACTGAAATTGCGCTTTCCCCACAAGAACTCGGCCGGGTCCGCATGTCTGTCGCGACCGACGAGCGCGGGATCACTGTCAGCATTCTGGCGGAGCGTCCTGAAACTCTCGATCTTATGCGTCGCAACATCGACCAGTTGGGAGAAACCTTCCGCGACATGGGCTATGAGACGATTACCTTCGCCTTTAGCCAAAGTAATGGCGGTAGCGGCGACAGTCGGGATGAGCCAGGTCAAGGTAACGCCACCTCCGACAAGATAAACTCAGATGAACCTGAAACTGCCACTGCCGCTATCACCCTCGATCACGCCGCGACCGGTGGCGTGGATATCCGCTTGTAAGGAGCATTTATGATTTCCCCTACTCTCACTTCCTCCGCCGCCTCTGGGTCAGCCGCCTCAGTCGCCAACAGCCCGCAGGCACAGGCGGTCCTATCATCCGATTTTGAGACGTTCATCAACATGCTGACCACACAGGCGAAATACCAGGACCCGCTGGAACCGTTGGACAGTTCGGAATACGCTGCACAGCTAGCGCAGTTTTCCATGGTGGAGCAACAGGTGCTGTCCAACGATCTGTTGACAGCGCTCGCGACGCAACTGGGCAGCGGGACCATGGGGCAAATGGCAGGGTGGATCGGGATGGAAGGCCGCACTACGGCACCCGTAGAATTTAACGGCGCCCCGGTGACGCTCCTGCCCACCCCGCCCTTGGGTGCGCAGGAGATGGAGCTGGTTGTGTATGACGTGCAGGGCCGTGAGATCGATCGGGGCGCGTTGCCGGTCTCATCCGAGCCTGTGGTCTGGGCCGGGGTTCAGCAAAACGGAAATCCCGTGGCGCAGGGACTCTACCGGTTTGAAGTAGAAGCGACAGGCGCAGGCGGCATCGCCCTGCCTGCGACACAGGCGGCGACATATGCGCGAATCGTGGAGGTGCAAAATATCGGGACAGAGGCGCGCGTAATCTTTGAAGGCGGTGCCGAAGCACCAGCCGCCGCAATCACAGCGCTGCGTGAAGCAGTCTAGCGATCCGCCAGTGCAAGACCCGCGTAGGCGATAGGCATCACGGCCCGTCGAAACCGGCCCAATTCGAACCGTCGCAGGGGCGCACGCATCGCCGCTGGATACAGTCCATCCGGCGGTTGCCCCTGCACGAGATTTGCGAGCAACGCGCCGCTGTAGCTGCCCATGGCCACACCGTTCCCATGGTAGCAAAGGCCAGCCCAAAGGCCCGGTTGCGATGGGACCGCACCGACGAAAGGCAGCATATCGCGCGCAAGGCAGACCATACCGGACCAGCTGTGCAGCGCCGCGACATGGGACCATACAGGGAACATCATCTCAAAATGCGCGCGCAGCTTTTTGTGGGAGTTTGCTTCGGCGGTGGGGCTGGTACGCAGGCCCCCACGCATTCCAAACAAAAATCGCCGGTCGGGCATGAGACGGAAATAGTGCAGCAAATTCCGGGTGTCATAGGCCATCTGTGCGCTGGACCAACCCGCCTCGCCCACCTCATCTTCGGTCAGGGGTCTCGTCACCAGAACGCTGGATTGTGCGGGTAGGTACCGCCCTGCCAGCCACTGCGGAAGGTTCTCCGACGAATAGCCATTGGTCGCCACAATCACCTGATCGGCGTGCAGCGTATGGCCGTTGACCGTGAGCGACCAGCCGCGCTTGAGCGCCGTTACGGCGCTTTGCTCGTATACACGAGCGCCAGCCGCTTCAGCAGCGCCGACAAGACCGTCGATGTATTTGCGCGGATTGAGAGCGAAGCCTGCATCAATGGTCAGGCCGCCATGAAATGTGCCGCCCATGCCGCGCGCGATAAGGTCCCGTCGGTCGTGAAGCGCGTGGTCTACGTCATAGTTTTCGCGCACGGACCGCGCAGCAACGATGAGGTCGTCCATGTCACTGGGGCGATGGGCAAGCGACGTTTCGCCGCGTGAGTGGTGGTCCACGTCGATGCCGTGCTCGGTGATGATGCGTTCGACGAGCGCAATCGCCTCACGCTCCGCGCGGCGAAAGTCGATCCGGCCTGCGGTCCCAAATCGTTGGTCAAGCGCTGCATCCTCAAGCATCCCGCCCCCCAGGCAGCAAAATCCGCCGTTGCGCCCCGACGCTCCCCACCCGACGCGCTGCGCGTCCAGAACGGTGACGGAGACACCCGAGCGCGCCAGATGCAACGCGGCGGATAAGCCAGTGAAGCCTGCACCGATGATCGCAACATCGGTGCGTGCAGTATTGCCGAAGACGGGTCGCGCGGAGACCGCCACCGTATCGTCCCACCAGCAGCTCGCACGGGGGCCGTCACCGTATGCGTAAGTACCGAATATGCGCGTCATGCGCTACGCTCGGCCGCCCGTGCATCCTGCTGGGCGCGCACGGCGCTGCGTTTTGAGATCAGTGAGGCGCTGATGACACCGATGGCCACAATTCCGATCATGAGTGTAGAGAGCGCGTTGATTTCCGGCGTAACGCCAAGGCGTACGGAGCTCCAAATTTTGATGGGCAGTGTGGTCGAGGAGGGGCCGGACACGAAGGATGCGATCACCAGATCGTCCAAACTGAGCGTGAAGGCGAGCAGCCAACCGGAGATCACCGCTGGCGCGATGATGGGCAGGGTCACAAGGCGGAAGGCATCAAAACGGTTGCATCCGAGATCGAGCGCTGCCTCCTCCAGCGAACGGTCAAAGCTGACAAGGCGAGAGGACACGACGACCGAGACGAAACACATCGAAAACGTCGTATGGGCCAGCACGATCGTGAGGATACCACGGTCAAGCCCGATCCCGATAAACAACAGCAACAGTGACAGACCCGTGATAACTTCGGGCATGACGAGCGGCGCATAGATCATGCCCGAGAAGAGCGTGCGGCCAAAGAATTTACCTGAATTGACCAGCACATAGGCCGCCATCGTTCCCAGCACCGTAGCGATGGTGGAGGACATGACCGCCACCTGAAGCGTGACGACGGCGGCGTCCAGAAACGCCTCGTCCCGCATCAACTCACCGTACCACTGGGTCGAGAAACCGGCCCAGACCGTCACGAGGCGCGAGGCGTTGAAGCTGTAGATGATCAGCAGCAGCATCGGCAGATATAGAAAGGCAAAGCCAAGCGTGAGCGAAGTCACGTTGAAGGGGCTGAGACGTTTCATGCCTCCGCCTCCTTCTGCTGGTTGCGCTGGAAGAGAACGATGGGGATGATAAGGATCAGCAGCAAGATCACTGCAACGGCAGAGGCCACGGGCCAGTCGCGGTTGTTGAAGAACTCCTCGAACAAGATCTTACCGATCATCAACGTACCGGAGCCGCCCAGCAGCGAGGGGATGACGAACTCGCCCAGCGCAGGGATGAACACCAGGAAACATCCCGCGATGATGCCATTCTTCGATAGCGGCACGGTGACCAGCCAGAAGGCAGAGAGGCGCGAGCAGCCAAGGTCTTCGGCGGCCTCGATCAAGCTGTCGTCCATCCGGTCCAGCGCGGCATAGATCGGCAGGATCATGAATGGCAAGTAGGTGTAGACGATGCCGATGTAGACGGCGGTGTTGGTGTTGAGGATCGTGAGAGGGTCGGAGATGAGGCCGGTCCACAGGAGGAACTGATTTAGGAACCCCTCATTGCTGAGGATACCGATCCAAGCGTAGACGCGGATGAGGAACGAGGTCCAGAAGGGCAGGATCACCAGCATCATCAGCGTGGCGCGCCATTCCTGCGGCGCGCGGGCCATGCCGTAAGCCATGGGGTAGCCAACCAGCAACGTGAGGAAGGTGGAGATGAGCGCGATTTGCAGACTGCTCAGGTAGGCTTTGTAATAGAGATCATCGGTGGTGAGGAAGACGAAGTTCTCGAAGTCGAGACCCTGTATCAGCGCGGCAAAGCCGTCCTTCATCGTGGGAGTATAGGGCGGAATCGCCAGCGCGATATCCGACAGCGAAATTTTGAAGACGATGAGGAACGGCACCAGAAACAGTGCCAGCAGCCAAGTGTAGGGGATGGCGATGAGGGCGAACCGGCGCATCAGGCGCGGGCCTTTGCCTTGGATGACATCATAAAGTGACCCATCCTCATTTCTCCAACAAGACGCCGGCGGTGGCGTTCCAGCGAATCCATACGGGGTCTTCCCATGTGATGCCGCGCCGCGACAGGCGGCGGGTGTTGGCAGTCTGCGCCTTGATCACCTGACCACCCGGAAGCTGCACGTGGTAGGTGCTGAGGTTGCCGAGGTAGGCAATGTCGAGGACCTTTCCCTGCACCGCATTTTCCGCATCGTCCGGCTTGTCCTTGGTGATCGAAATCTTTTCCGGGCGGATGGCGAGGTGACACTCCTGCCCCTCGGCGAAGGGCCGCTCGGATGTCGCGAGGATCGGTGCCTGATTGACCCCCCAATCGACAAAATATTTATCCTCACCCGCTGCCTTGGCCGAACCGGTGATGATGTTCACATCCCCGATGAAGTCGGCGACATAGACACTGTTGGGCGTCTCGTAGATTCCATCTGGGGTGGCGACCTGAATGATGCGCCCCTCGTCCATCACCGCCACGCGGGAGGCGACGGTCATGGCTTCCTCCTGATCATGTGTCACGATGACGAAGGTCGTGCCAGTGGTCTCCTGAATGTCCATCAGCTCAAACTGCGTCTCCTGGCGCAGCTTCTTATCCAGCGCACCCAGCGGCTCATCGAGCAGCAGCAGCTTGGGGCCTTTCGCGAGGCTGCGCGCGAGAGCCACACGCTGGCGTTGGCCGCCAGATATCTGGTGCGGCTTGCGGCGGGCGAATTTTTCCAGCCGCGTGAGTTTGAGCATCTCGGCCACGCGGGCGTCTATCCGATCCTTGGGCAGCTTGTCGCGTTTGAGGCCGAAGGCGATGTTGTCGTACACGCTGAGGTGCGGGAACAGGGCGTAGGACTGGAACATCATGTTCACGGCGCGCTGGTTCGGCGGCACGGCGGCGATGTCTTTGCCTGCCAGCTCGATCGTGCCCTCGGTCACTGTCTCGAACCCTGCAAGCATGCGCATCATCGTGGTCTTGCCACAACCGGAGGGTCCCAGCAGGGCAAAGAATTCCTTGGCATAGATGTCTTGGGTCAGATCATCGATTGCCAAGAAATCGCCAAAGCGTTTGGTCACGTTCTTGAACCGGATCAGGGGTTTTTCGTCCGGGTCGTTCCAAGGGGCGAAAACGGATGTGTTCAAGTGATCTTTTCCTTGCATGCGCCGCGTGTGGGAAGGGCGGCACCATTCGGCGCCGCCCTTATAGCCCTATGTGCCTGATTTGACCTCGGTCCAGAGGCGCGTAACGGTGCGCTGCAAGCGCGGGTCATAAGGAGAGAAGGTGTAAAGGTTTTTGATCGTCTCCTCGCTCGGATAGATGGCGGGATCGTCGATCACGTCCTCAACCAGAAACTCCTTGGACGCAGCGTTGCCATTGGCGTAATAGACATAGTTAGACGCCGCCGCCATGTTCTGCGCATCCATGATGAAGTTCAGGAAGGCATGCGCCGCTTCCGGATTGGGAGCATCAACGGGGATAGCCATCTGGTCGAACCACATCAGCGCGCCTTCCTTGGGGGCGTTGTAGGCAATTGTGACGCCATTATCGGCCTCCGCAGCGCGGTCGCGGGCCTGAAGAATGTCACCGGACCATCCAAACGCCACGCAGATGTCTCCGTTGGCCAATGCGTTGATGTATTCCGACGAGTGGAACTTCTGCACATAGGGGCGCATGCCCATCAGCACTGGTTTGACCTTTTCGATCACGTCGGCATCTTTACTGTCGGGATCTTCGCCGAGGTATTTCAGCGCCGCAGGAATCACCTCGGTCGGGGCGTCTAGGATATGGACACCGCAGGAGGCCAGTTTTTCCATATTTTCGGGGTTGAAGATCAAGTCAAGGCTGTCGATCGGAGCGTCTTCACCCAGCAATTCGCGGACCTTGTCGACGTTAACGCCGAGTCCGGTGGTGCCCCACATGTAGTTGATTGAGTATGTGTTGCCCGGATCGTATTGCGCCGTACGCTGTTCAATGTCCGCCCACATGTTTTCGATGTTCGGCAGCTGGGATTTATCCAGTGGCTGGAAGGCGCCAGCAGTAATCTGGCGTTGCAGAAACGATCCCGTCGGCACGACGACGTCGTAACCGGACCCACCGGCAAGCATTTTTGTCTCGAGCACTTCGTTGCTGTCAAACACGTCATAGATCAACTCGATGCCAGTCTCTTCTTCGAACTTCGCGAGCAGATCCTCGTCGATATAGTCGGACCAGTTGTAAACGCGCACTTCATTCGCGAAGGCGGCGGAGGCCAGCAGAGCGGCGGCAGCGGTACCTGTCAAAAGTGGTTTAATCATTATGATACTCCTATGAGTGGAGCCGGGTTGGCCCGGCATTGTGACGGAGGTGATCAAATTTTGCGCGTCTTGCCAAGGCAATTCATCGTTTGGACGGGTGATCTGCCTGAATTTTGCACAAATATCAGCCGCCAGGAAACGGCTGCGTCGGGATGCCTGATTGACCGCGCGATAATTTGATCATATTTCGGATTTCAATCAAACTCAGCCTGATAGGGGCCTATTATGTCCATCGTTTCAAATCACCTACCGACCGCCGAACTGCAAGCGCTGGACGCAGCGCATCACATGCATCCGTTTACCACCAACGACGAGTTGGCCACACGCGGTGCGCGCGTGATCACCAGCGCGAAGGGCGTGTATCTGCGCGACAGCGAGGGCAACGAGATCCTTGATGCAATGGCAGGCCTGTGGTGTGTGAACGTGGGCTATGGCCGAGATGAGCTGGTGCAGGCCGCGACGCGCCAGATGAAGGAGCTGCCTTTCTACAACACGTTTTTCAACACCACCCACACGCCAGTGATAGCATTGGCAGCCGAGTTGGCCAAGCTGGCGCCGGAGGGGCTGAACCAAGTGTTCTTCGCCGGTTCCGGGTCGGAGGCGAATGATACCAATCTGCGCATGGTGCGGGTCTATTGGGCGGAAAAAGGGCATCCGGAAAAGTCACATGTGATCAGCCGCAAGAACGGCTATCACGGTTCTTCGATGGGCTCCGGCTCCCTTGGTGGGATGAGCTATATGCATGCGCAGGGCGGTATGCCCATTCCCGGCATTCACCACATCGGACAGCCTGATTGGTGGGCCGAGGGCGGCGATCATACCCCCGAAGAGTTCGGCCTCGCCCGTGCGCAGGAGCTGGAAGCGAAAATCCTTGAGCTGGGCGCCGATAAGGTCGCTGCCTTCATCGCGGAGCCTATTCAGGGCGCGGGCGGCGTGATCGTCCCACCTGCAACCTATTGGCCAGAAATCCAGCGGATTTGCGAAAAATACAATGTACTGATCATCGCGGACGAGGTGATTTGCGGTTTTGGCCGCACGGGTAACTGGTTCGGCTCCACCACGATGGGGATCAAGCCGCACATCATGACCATCGCCAAAGGCCTCAGCTCTGGCTATGCGCCAATCGGCGGCTCGATCGTGTGTGACGAGATTGCGGAGGTGATCAATGCGGTCGAGTTTAACCACGGCTACACCTATTCTGGCCACCCTGTGTGCGCTGCGGTCGCGTTAGCCAATCTGCGTATCTTGCAGGACGATAACATACTGGACCACGTGAACAACGTTGCGGGCCCCGCGCTCCATGAGGCCGTGAGCAAATTGGCAGAGCATGATCTGGTCGGTGGTTTCAACATCAAGGGCATGATGGCATCGCTCCCGCTCACCCCGCATAAGGAAACGCGTGCAAAGTTTGCGACGGATGCAGGCACTGTCGGCTTCATGTGTCGCGAACGGTGCTTTGCCAATAACTTGGTAATGCGCCATGTGGGCGACCGGATGATTATATCGCCGCCTTTGGTGATCACCCCGGAGGAGATCGACGTGTTCCACAGCCGCGCGAAAAAAGCCCTCGATGATACGTACAAAGCATTGAAAGATGCGGATATGCTCAAAGCCGCATCGTAATCACGCGGGTCAGGCTGCATTAAAGTGCAGCCTGATTGCCCAAGACAAAGGTAAATGTCCTGAAACATGCGAAATTTCAGACAATCCGCCTCGAAGCGGAACCATTCCCCACTTTTCGACGTTATTTGGTTGCAATGCGCTGCCTGCCTGCGTTTACTTTAGGCTGGACAAAAAAAGAAAAGACCACGGGGAGCCATAAATTTGGCCGATACGAATAATAGCGATGCGTTTGTTGAATTCGAGCGCGTCCAAAAAAGCTATGATGGTGAGAATCTCGTCGTCAAAGATCTGAACCTCAGCCTGCCGAAGGGTGAATTCTTGACGATGCTTGGGCCATCGGGGTCCGGCAAAACGACCTGCTTGATGATGCTCGCTGGTTTCGAGACGGCAACCTACGGCAATATTCGCCTCGACGGCGTTTCGATCAACAATATTCCGCCGCACAAGCGCGGCATCGGAATGGTCTTTCAGAATTACGCCTTGTTCCCTCACATGACCGTCGCCGAGAATTTGTCCTTCCCGCTCGAAGTACGGAAGATCGGAAAATCCGATCGCGAGGCGAAGGTCGAACGGGCGCTTGGTATGGTTCAAATGAACGACTTTGCCGGTCGTCGCCCCGCACAATTGTCTGGCGGCCAACAGCAGCGGATCGCCCTTGCGCGTGCCCTGGTGTTTGAGCCTGAGTTGGTGCTGATGGACGAGCCGCTGGGCGCGCTCGACAAGCAACTGCGCGAAACGCTTCAGTTCGAAATAACCAAGCTGGCCCATGACCTAGGGATCACTGTCGTATACGTCACGCACGACCAGACCGAAGCCCTCACAATGTCAGACCGTGTCGCGGTTTTCGACGATGGACGCATTCAGCAGTTGGCCGCGCCGGATCAACTGTATGAAGCGCCGGAAAACAGCTTCGTTGCGCAGTTTATTGGTGAAAACAATACTCTTGAAGGTGTCGTCAAAGAGATCAAAGGCGACATCGCGACTGTTCAGCTCGATAGCGGCGAGATCATTAAGGCCAAGCCGATCAACGTGACAAAATCCGGTGAGCGAACACGTGTCTCCATCCGTCCCGAGCGGGTCGAGTACAACAAAGATCGCATGAGCGACGATGCCTTCACGCTCAAGGCCGAAGTGCTCGAATTCATCTACATGGGGGACATCTTTCGCACACGGCTTAAGGTTGCGGGCAAGGAAGACTTCATCATCAAGACCCGCAACGCGCCCGATCAGATGCGCCTGAAACCCGGCACCCAGATCGAAATCGGCTGGTTGCCCGAAGATTGCCGCGCTCTGGACGCCTGAGGCACTTTTGAGCGCGTGCGATATCCCGCGGCCGCAGGCCGCCGGATGGATACAAGGCGGTTGTCAAACCCGTTGTCACCACCTTGAAAGACCTTAACGGGATAAAATTGGGAGAGACTAATGAGACTCACTAAAACACTAATGGCCACCACTGCACTTACCGTTGCCGCGGGCATGGTCCATGCGCAGGATATGGCCGACGAACTTACCATCGTAAGCTGGGGCGGCGCATACTCCAACAGTCAGCAAAAAGCCTACCACGAACCCTATATGGCTAATAATCCCGGCGTAAGCATCATCAACGATGAATCCGCTGCCGAGGCTGTGGCCAAGCTGCGCGCGATGAACGAAGCGGGTAATGTCACATGGGACGTGGTCGACGTGACCGCAGCAGACTCGATTCGCCTGTGCGACGAGGGCCTCGCGATGGAAATCGACTTTGACGAGATGCTGGCCGCAGCGCCCGATGGAACGTCTGCCACCGAAGACTTTGGAAGCACGATCATCAACGACTGCGCGATCCCGCTGATCGTGTTCTCAACAACCTTCGGCTACCGCACCGATCTGGTGGGGGACACACCGCCGACCTCCGTCTGCGACGTGTTCGACACGGAAGCCTACCCCGGCAAGCGGTCGCTGGAGAAGCGTCCTATCGGCAACATGGAATGGGCGCTGATGTGCGATGGCGTGCCGAAAGCCGAAATCTATGACGTGCTGGAGACTGCAGAGGGTCAAGAGCAGGCTTTGGCCAAGCTCGACACCATCAAAGACGATGTCATCTGGTGGAACGCCGGTGCTGACACGCCACAGCTGTTGGCCGATGGCGAAATTGTTATGGGCTCAACCTATAACGGTCGTCTGTTCTCCGTAATCGAGGAGCAGGACCAGCCGGTAGCGATGCTTTGGGATGGTCAGATGTTCGATCTGGACGTGTTCATCATTCCCACCGGTCTGACACCCGAGCGTCAGGCACGTGCGATGGATTACGTGAAGTTCGCGACAGACACACAGCGTCTGGCCGATCAGGCAGCGTATATTTCCTACGGTCCGGCGCGCGCGTCTTCCGCCCCACTGGTCGGTAAGCATGCCGAGCTGGGCATCGACATGGCGCAACACATGCCAACGGACCCCGCGAACGCGACAAATGTCTTTAACTTCAACTACGAGTTCTGGGCAGACTACCGCGACGACATCGACGCCAAATTCCAGGCGTGGCTGGTACGGTAAACCCCACAGGGTTTCAGGAGAGGGCCCATCGCGGCCCTCTCCGCACTTTTTTCGTTAGTTAAATTACGCTTTCCGACCAAGCCGATGGGGACCTCATGAGCGACACACAAACAGCGTCATCTTCCGCCGCCGCCGCACGCATTTCAGATGCCGCGCATACTGGCCCTATGCTCGCCGCCGACGGAACCCCACTCAAAAAATCGCTCAACCGCGCGCTCAGGGTACAAAAGATGCGCGCGCTCGCGCTCATCGCCCCCCTGCTCATATTCGTGATGGTGACCTTCATCGCGCCCATCGCCGACATGCTGTTCCGCTCGGTCGAGAACCAGATCGTGTCGGATACGCTGCCCCGCACCACGGAGAGTTTGGCCGATTGGGATGCCGAAGGCACCGAAGTACCCGGCGAGCCAGTGTTCGAAGCGCTCTATGACGATATTTTCTTCGCCCAAGAGGCAAAGCTGCACACGCGGCTTGGCGGGCGTCTCAACTATGAACTGACTGGAATGTCGTCGCTGTTCCGTAAATCAGGGCGACGGGTCGAGGATATGGGCGAGGTCTATCAGGACCAGTTCGAGGACCTGAGCGATTTCTGGAAGACCGGTGAAAACTGGACCAGTGTGATGGCCAGCGACGACTGGCTCACCCGGATACAGGCGTGGGACGGTGAGGGCCGCCAACCACGCTTCGAATTGCGCGATGGGATCGAGGGCTTGCTTCCCGCCACCGCCGAAACATACGTGCGGTTCGCCGATTTCATTCAAAACGAAGACGGCGACAACCTCTATACCGAGGATCCTTGGGCGATCGTCTACTCATCGCTGCACGAGGATTTGACCGGCGCCAACGATCTGGCGTCTTATACCGGGCCCGGCGCATCGGAACTGAAAGTTGCAGCTGCGGCTGCCGCGACGTTCGAGACAGTCAATTTCTCGCAGGCGTTCGAGGAAATCGACAAGGACTGGCACGCACTCGACGTTTGGCAGACGATCAAGGTCTACAGCCCCGATTACACCAGCGGTTATTTCCTGAATGCCGTCGACATGCAGAAATCAATCGATGGACCCGAAATGCGGCCCGAGAATCAGCAGATTTACGGCATCCTGTTCTGGCGCACGATGGTGATGTCAGTAGCGATCACGCTGTCGTGCATCGTTTTGGGCTATCCCGTGGCGTGGATCCTCGCCAATCTGCCCACGCGGCAGGCAAACCTTTTGCTCATCCTGGTGCTGCTGCCGTTCTGGACGTCATTGTTGGTGCGCACCTCCGCGTGGAAGGTGATGCTGCAACAGCAGGGCGTGATTAACGATACGCTCGTTTGGCTGGGCATCGTCGCGACGGACGACCGACTTGCGCTCATCAATAATCAAACCGGCACGATCATCGCGATGACGCATATTCTACTGCCGTTCATGATCCTGCCGATGTATTCGGTCATGCAAACCATACAGCCGACATATCTGCGCGCGGCAAAAAGCTTGGGTGCTACGAACTGGACCGCATTCTGGCGCGTGTATTTCCCGCAATCCATTCCGGGCATTGGCGCGGGCAGCATCCTCGTGTTCATCCTCGCCATCGGCTATTACATCACGCCGGAGATCGTTGGCGGTACAAGCGGTACGTTCATCTCGAACCGGATCGCCTTTCACATTTCAAGCTCACTCAATTGGGGCCTCGGCGCTGCCTTGGGTGCAATCCTGCTTGCGGCGGTGCTTATCCTCTATTGGGCCTACGACCGCATCGTCGGCATCGACAACGTGAAACTCGGATAGGAGCGAAATCATGGTAGCACTCACACCCATCTCACGCACCGAACCCAGCTTCTACGTCGCGGTGACGGCAGCGTTTGGCGCATTCTTCGGCGTCTTTATCGGCACGGGTCAGGGCAGTCTGATCGCAGGTGTCCTCGGTGGGGCGATCCTGATGGGCGCACTCGCCTTAATATTGACCCAAGTGATCAAGGACGAGCGCGCGGGGCGCTGGGGCCTCGTGGTGCTCTTGGCGCTGGGCGGCCTCGCACTCACGGGGATACCCGGTCTGTTTATCGGAACGTTCTTCGGCTGGTTCTTTGGGTTTCTAATCTTCTGGCTGTATGAGGGGCGCTACCGCGCGAAAATCCCGCCGTATCTCACGCCGATGCAGGTGCTTTGGCACTTTTCCTTCCGCACGATCTGCGGTGCGATCTTCGTCTTTTTGATCACGCCCATCCTTGTCGTAATGCCGCTGAGCTTCAATGCGGAGAACTTTTTTACCTTCACGCCTGAAATGCTGCGGTTCGATCCCGAAGGGTATTCACTCAAGCACTACCGCGATTTTTTCACCAATGACGACTGGCAGAATGCGATGCGCAATTCGCTGAGCATTGCGCCTGTTGCCACGCTACTGTCGGTTACGTTCGGCACTTTGGCCGCCATTGGCCTCAGCCAGCCACACGTGCCGTTCCGCCGTGCCATCATGGCGATCCTGATTTCACCGATGATCGTACCGCTTATCATCTCCGCCGCCGGCATGTACTTCTTCTACAGCCGGATCGGCTTGCAGGGCACCTACGTCGGTGTGGTGCTCGCACACGCGGCGCTTGGCATCCCCTTCGTGATCATCACCGTGACCGCCACGCTGGTGGGCTTTGACAACTCACTGACACGTGCGGCGGCGAATATGGGGGCGAACCCGGTCACGACGTTCTTCCGTGTGCAGATGCCGCTGATCCTGCCGGGTGTGATATCTGGTGGATTGTTCGCTTTCATCACCTCGTTCGATGAGGTCGTCGTCGTGCTCTTTGTTGGCTCTGCGGGACAAAAGACACTACCGTGGCAGATGTTCATCGGCCTGCGCGAGCAAATCAGCCCGACGATTCTTGCGGTGGCGACGCTGCTGGTGATCATTTCGATCTGCCTGCTTACGGTGGTGGAATTGCTCCGTCGCCGCTCTGAGCGGCTGCGCGGAATGTCACCCGGCTGAGCGGAGCAGCTCCAACAGTCCGGGCGACGCGTAGCCATCGGGCAGCAGCCCTTGCGACAACTGCCAGCGTCGCACAGCGTTGATTGTGAGAGGCCCGATCTTTGCGTCGATCTTTTGGGTGTCGAACCCTTGCGCGGTGAGCCGCTCTTGCAGCTCGATCCGCTCGGGGCGGGTGAGTGCACGGTCGGCGAGGGGCCAACCCCCTTTCAACGGCGCGGCACCGGCGATGCGGTCGGCCAGATGGCCTACAGCAATGACATAGGCATCGGCGGTGTTATATGTTTCCAGCACCCTGAAATTTTCGAAAATCATGAAAGCAGCGCCCTGCGCCCCAGCCGGCAGCAAGATGGACGCAGGGGTCGGATCTGGAAACAGCCTGCCGTCCGCCGTCCGCACACCAATTTTTTGCCAGTCGGAGACAGGCTTGCGCACATCGCGATTTGCCAGCAAATAGTCGAACCCTTCAGGCAGGCGCACCTCCACGCCCCACGGCTGCCAGGCAATCCATCCATTCGCCTGAAGGTACGCTGCGGCGGAGGCAAGAGCGTCGCGCGGATCGTCGTCCCAAATGTCTCGTCGCCCGTCGCCGTCCCAATCCACGGCGTGGTCAATGAAGGAACCGGGCATGAACTGGGTGTGCCCCATGGCTCCCGCCCAGCTGCCCTTGAGATTTGCCAATGCGGTGTCGCCACTTTGCAAGATTCGCAGCGCTGCGATGACCTGCGCCTCGAAGAATTCCCCACGCCGTGCGTCATAGGCCAGCGACGCCATGGAGCTCAGAATAGGGTCGCTGCCCCGAAACGTGCCATAAGCGCTTTCCAATCCCCAGATCGCTGTGATGATTTCCGCAGGCACCCCGTAGCGCGCCTCGATCGCGTCGAGTGCGGTGCGCTGACGCTTCAGCGCCGCCTTGCCATTCATCACCCGAAGGTCGGAGACGGCGGTGCCGAGGTAGTCCCATATCGTCTTGGTGAACTCGGCCTGATTGCGGTCGCGCTCCACCACCTTGGGCGCGTAGCGGACATCGGCCATCGCCCGGTCAAAGACATCCGCTGTGATGCCCGCCGCAATCGCCTTGGGTCGAAACTCAACGATCCACGCCTGTAGCCCCGCATCAGAGCGGACTTGGGCCACAGCGGGTGCAGAAAGAAGCATCAGGAAAAGGAAAACAACGGCGCGCATTAGGTACCTCATGGCTTGAATTGTTTCCAATCTAACTACAATCCAACGCTCCAGAAAGGGGCGGTGGCTGTCTGGGCGATCTTGTGCCCGCATCATGTAGCGTGGTCTTCCCCAGGGGGTTCAGCGACGACTGCGCGTTACTTTACGTTTTGCGGCAGCCTTCTTGCCTTTGACTTTTGCACCCTTGCGGCGCGGGCTGCGCCCTGCGGGGCTCTGGCGTCCTTGCGGCATCGCCTCTCCCTCGATCTCCAACAGCTCAAGCGCGATACCACCCGTAACCGGCGTCACCTCCGCCAATCGTACGGTGACGCGCTGTCCCAACCCGATGGTCGTCCCTGTATCCGACCCCATGAGCGTGCCTGCATCCGCGTCGTGATGGAAATACTCGCGCCCGATGTTACGCATGGGGATGAGGCCGTCGGCGCCCGTCTCATCCAGCTTCACGAACGCCCCAAAGCGGGCGATACCGCTGATCCGGCCAGTCATCTCGTTACCCACACGCTCGGACAGGAAGGCGGCGAGGTAGCGGTCGGTCGTGTCCCGCTCCGCGATCATCGAGCGGCGTTCGGTGTCGGAGATATGCGCGCCGGTGGCCTCCATATCATCGATGTCGTGGGGGGACAGGCCGTCCTTACCCCAGCCGTGGGCGGTGATCAGCGCGCGGTGCACGACAAGGTCGGCATAGCGGCGGATGGGCGAGGTAAAATGCGCGTAGGAGCGCAGCGCGAGGCCGAAATGGCCGATCTGGTCCGGGCCGTAGTAAGCCTGCGTCATAGAGCGCAGGGTCGAGATGTTGATCAGCTCCGCATCGTCACTTCCCGCCGCTTGGTCGAGCAGGCGGTTCAGGTGCTCGGTTTGCAGGACTTGCCCTTTGGCCAGCGTGTAGCCCGCCGCCGCCGCCACCTCGCGCAGGGCGTCGAGTTTCTCCGGCGTGGGCTCTTCGTGGGTGCGGAACAGCAGGGGCGTCTTCTTGGCGATCAGCGTCTCGGCGGCGGCGACGTTGGCCAGCACCATGCACTCCTCGATGAGGCGATGAGCATCCAGCCGCTCGCGGAAGTTGACGGAGCGCACGCTACCTTTGTCATCCAACTCGATGCGGCGTTCAGGCAGATCAAGATCGAGGGGTTGGCGACGCTCGCGCGCAGCGACGAGGGCGGCGTAGGCAGCGTAAAGCGGCCTGATTACAGTCTCCAACAAAGGCTCTGTGCGGTCGCTCAGTGTGCCGTCCATCGCAGCCTGCACTTCTTCGTAGTGCAGGCTGGCAGGGGATTTCATCAACGCACGGTGGAAATCATGGCGCAGCTTGTTGCCATCGGCATCCAGCACCATGCGCACAGCGATGCAGGCCCGCTCGACCCCTTCGTGCAGTGAGCACAGATCACCCGACAGCACATCGGGCAGCATCGGCACTACGCGGTCGGGGAAATAAGTGGAGTTCCCACGCTTGCGCGCCTCACGGTCAAGCGCGGAATTGGGCGTCACATAAGCCGCCACATCGGCGATGGCGACCCAAAGGATGTGACCGCCTTTGTTGGCTGGATCGGGATCGGCCTCGGCATAGCAGGCATCATCGTGGTCACGGGCGTCCGATGGGTCGATGGTCACGAGGGGCAGATCGCGCAGGTCCTCACGGCCTTTTAGGCCTTTAGGCTCTGCTTTGTCCGCTTCGGCTACGACATCGTCGGGAAAGTCGTCGGGGATGCCATGCTGGTGGATCGCGATGAGCGATACGGCCCTGGGCGCGGAAGGATCCCCCAAGCGCTGCACGATGCGCGCGCGGGGCAGACCCATGCGGCCCTTCGGCCCGGCAAGCTCCGCCTCGACCAGCTCACCATCCTGCGCGCCGCCGGTGTAGTCGGTGGGCACGGCCCATTCGCGGTCCGCCCCTTTGTCGATGGGCTGTATCCGCCCGCCTTCGGCATGTTTGCGAAAGATCCCCACAATCTTCTTCGGGTTAGAGCCAATGCGCCGGATCAGGCGGCCCTCATAGTGATGATCTTCGCCTTTCACCAGCGTAAGGCGCGCGAGGATACGGTCCCCCTCGCCCAGCGCGGGATCAGAGGCGCGCGGGATCAGCAGGACGACAGGCTCAATGCCCTCGCCCGCCCATTCCATCGGCCGAGCGAACAGATCTCCGTCCTTATCCGCGCCCGTCACGAGCAGGACACTGACAGGGGGCAACCGCTCCGGATCGCGATAGCTCTTTTTCCGCTTTTCCAGATGGCCCTCGGCCTCCAGCTCTTTGAGCATGCGTTTGAGGTCGATGCGCGCAGCCCCTTTGATGCCAAAGGCGCGGGCGATGTCACGCTTGGCGGTGAGAGTGGGGTTCTGCTCGATCCACTCAATGATCTGCGGCTTTGTTGGTATATTGCTCATGGGAGTGGAGGTAGCACGCGCATGGCGGCGCGTCACATTATTTTAGATCGGCAGCGGTATCGACATCACGCAGGGTCGCGACGTGGGCGATGCGGTGGTCCGGCAAGGTGGTTTTTGTATCGCTGAGCGCGTGAAGCGTGGACCAACGGACACCGGCGAAGAGCAGTGGCGGGACAGCACGGACGCGTCGCAAACCAATGAGCCAATAGCCCCCGTCGGGTGCGGGACCAAAGACGGCGTCGTGATGGCTCAGCGTCCTGAACGCCTCCGCGATGCGGGGCGCGGTGATGTCAGGGATGTCTCCTCCGATGACACAGACCGGGCCGGCCCGGGCGCCGCGTAGGGCATGCCCCATGCGCGCGCCGAGATCGCCGCGCCCTTGGGGAATGCGGGGAAAATGCTGCGGCCAGACGCGCGACAATAGGCCCGCACGGTCAGGGGCGACGGCAAGCACAACAGTCCAGCGCGGATCATCGATGCGGCGCAGCAGGCGGCGAACCTGATGGCGGAACCACCATGCGGCGGGTACCATGCCGATGTCGCGGCCCAGCCGTGTTTTCACACGGCCCGCGCGCGGCTCTTTGAGCATCACGACGAGGGTCCGCTTCACGGTGCGCGCGCCATCATCTGGTGCGGCTCACCTTCGTCGTCGTAGACATCGCCGTAGGGGGTGAAGCCCAGCTTTCCGTAGAACCCCACCGCGTGAAGCTGTGCGCCCAGCACGGCGCGGCGCGCGCCATAGGTGGCGGCGAGGGTCACCGCGGCGCGGATCAGATCGGCGCCGAGGCCCGTGCCACGCCGCGATTTGAGAACGCAGACGCGGCCGATTTTTGCCGTCTCCCCCTCGATGTGCACGCGCGCGGTGGCGACGGGGGCACCGTCCTTCCACGCCAGCAGGTGATGACTTCCCTCGTCAAGCGCATCCACCTCGCCCTCCGCGGAATAGCCTTGCTCGACCACGAAAACCTCGTGGCGAAGGGCGTAGCAGGTTTTCCTATCATCGGTCGGCGCGATCTCGATCAAGCGAAGTAGTCCTGCAGGATCCTTGTGTAGACCATTTTAAGCTCATGGATATGTTGCACGCTGACATGCTCGTCCACTTGGTGCATGGACTGCCCGACAAGGCCGAACTCCACCACAGGGCAGTGCGATTTGACGAAGCGCGCGTCGGAGGTGCCACCTGTCGTCGACAGCTCTGGCGCCTGACCGGTGACCGCCTCGACCGCGCTTGCCACCATGGTCGAGAGCGCACCGGGGGGCGTGATGAAGCTCTCGCCGGAAATTTTCGTGCTCGTCTCGATCTGCACGCCGTAGGCTTCACGCACTGCGGCGACCTCAGCCTCGATCCACTCAGTAAGGCCTGCGCCGGAGTGGGTGTCGTTGAAACGAATGTTAATCGTCGCCGTACATTCGGCGGGAATGACATTAGTCGCCGGATTGCCGGTATCGACCGTGACCACGGCTAGCGTTGAAGCATCGAAGTGATCGGTGCCGGTGTCGAGCGTATGGCTCGCCAGTCCGTCCATCAGACGCATCATCGCCGGCAGCGGATTGTTGGCGCGGTGAGGATAGGCTGAATGGCCTTGCTTCCCGATCACCCGAAAGCGCGTCGTCATGGAGCCGCGGCGCCCGATCTTGATCATCTCGCCCATTGTGTCGGGGCAGGTAGGCTCTCCCACCAGACAGACATCCATTCGCTCGCCGTTCTTCTCCATATATTCGAGCAGAGCAAGGGTGCCATCGGTCGATTCGCCCTCCTCATCGCCGGTGATCGTGATCACGACGGAGCCATCCGGCGGTGTATCCCGGACAAAATCCACCGCCGCAGCGACAAAGGCAGCAACACCCGATTTCATATCCGTGGTACCGCGTCCGTACATGACGCCATCCTTAATCTCGGCGCCGAAGGGCGGCATGGTCCATGCGGCCTCATCCCCGATCGGCACGACATCGGTGTGACCGTTAAAGCCAAAACTGCGGGTATTTCCCCGAGTGCCCCAGTGCGCAAACAGGTTGCGGATGCCGCCGCGATCCGCCCACGCACAAGAAAATCCCGCCGCGCTCAGCAGATCGTGCAAGATGTCGAGCGCGCCCGCATCCGCAGGCGTGACCGAGGGGCAGCGCACCAGACGCGCGGTAAGATCAACAGGGTCGACAGGGTCTGATACAGGCATTTAAAGCGTCTCCTTTGCGGCGGTCGCCTTCTTATCCCCCCTGCGATGCAAAAGTGCCAGCCCTTACCCAAGGATCGAAATCTCCCTTCATTTCTACCAAAGTTGTGGTAACCAAATACAATAACAAATGACCCGAGGCAGGGCAGACACAGTTCCACCACCTGAAAACAGGGGCGGATATTTCCGGGAAACGGACTGGATCGGAACGGGAGCTTTCCCCGTCCGGCTGTACGTGCTGCCTCATCTATAGTTTGAGGCAGTGAAATGGTGAAAATATCAAAACCCGACATCGAAATCGCCCGCAGCGGTAGATGTGTAAGCGAAATCGCACAGGACACTCTTGGCAGCCACGCAAAGTCGCCCGGCGCAGCGCCCGGAGATGGCAGTGCGCGCGTGTCCTCTGCCAATGCTCAGGATTTCACCAACGCTGCTCGGCTCGGATTGGCGGACGTGGGCAATGCAGCGAAAGACACCTCTCGCTTTACCCCAACCACAGACACCCAAAGCGAGGCCCGCGCAGGCTCCGCCAACGCGGCGTGCGAAGCCCGGAAACACCATGAGGCGTGGCATCCGCGCGCCGCGAAGGTGGCATAATGACATGGCTTGCCCTGACCGACCAAAACGAGCGCCGCCTGTCCCTGCGGGGGCTAGGCAGTGACAAGCGCGCAGCACCCTTGCTTGCCGATGTACCGGGTCAAGTGTTGACCCGCGGTAGCATCGTGTTCGAGACGCACGTGGCCGAGGACAGCAAATCACAGGTTCTGTTGGGCTATTCCAATCCACATCCCAACCATCGAAGTCTCGTCTTTCAGCATATGCCGGGCGGTGGTGTGGCGATGGTGCATGTCCAGGGAAACCGGATCAGCCGTGCCGCGATCGCGCATGAGACCGCAGGCCGCGCCGATGTCTTGCGGCTGACCTACGCGTGGGACATCAAATACAACTGGGGTCGCCTCACGCTTGAGCAGTTGGGCGAGACGGCGGTGACAAGTGTGGCTGTCGATAATCCGCTGCCGCTCACACTAGAGGATCTGCGCGACCAGATGCTGGGGCGCGGCAGCCACGACTACGCACCCGGAATGATTTTTGCCGCATTGTCCGATCAGATCGAGCCGATCGGCACAAACCCCACCCTATCGCCGGACACACCGATTGCGACGCCGTGGGGCTACCGCAACGCAGGCACGCTCAAGCGGGGCGACACCGTTTATACAGCCGGAGGTGATGTAGTGCCGGTGCTGCAAACGGTCGCGCGCACAGTACCGGCGCGGGGAAGCTTCGCACCGATCCGCATCCGTGCGCCATACTATGGCCTGATCGACGATATCATCATCGCGCCTGAGCAACATGTGGTCATCGACGGACCGGAAGTGGAGTATCTATTCTCATGTGACAAGGTGCTCACTCCGGCACGACATCTCGCCAATGGTTTCGCCGCATTCAGCGAGCCGTGCGGCCCTCTCACCCGGTATACCCAGCTCATCCTGCCGGGGCACGAAACACTTCTTGCGGGTGGTGCCGCATTGGAGAGCATGTATATCGGGGGCATTCGACGGGATGCGCATCTGCTGGCCTCCAGCGTGATGTTCGGCATGGACCGTAACGATCTGCCGGAGCACGAAGCGCCTAGGCACAAGGTGCTCAACTGGTACGAAGCCATTCATCTGGCCAAGCGGCGGGCCGCCTGAGCTAGTCGTAGAACGGCGTCATCTGAGCGACGATGACGGAGTTTTCATCCAGCGCGCGTTGCATCAACGCGCGTTCTTCCGCATCGATCTCCGCCCCTTCCGCCTCACGCTCCGCCAGCGTGCCATAACCTGTGACATCAAGCGGGGCGGTATCCGCCTGCTTGAGGATTGCAACGGTTTCGCGCACGGCCTCCGCCTCGTCTATGCCGGAGGCAAAGCACATGAGCGCAGCCCCCGTCGCGTTTTCCGGCAGGCCGTCGCCCACCTTGCGTCCGATCTCGACCAGCAAGGTATAGACCTGCTGGCGGGAGGGTTTTTTTGGTTTCTTATCGTCTGACATGGCACGCAGGCTTTCGTGAGAGTGAGGGTCAGACGTAGACGGTCGCGTGCGTTTTGAAAAGGCTCTGTACTCAGGCCAATTCCAGCCAAACGCCAAGCCGCTGAATATTTGAGGAGAGGAAATCCCTTTCCGCGACGCCGCGAGGACATCTACCCGTCCCTTCCCCCGCTCGACAGTCATGCGCAGGATCATACCTCGGCGGCGTTGCTCACTTCGGTGCGGTATCTTCAGACGGAGCCGGCCCGAATGCCGGAAGATGTCTTTGCCGAGCATCACGTTTTGCTTAACGTGCAGGAAACTCCGCACCGGGCCTAAAACACGCGAAACGGCGTGCTGCGGGATTTCACGTTTCACAAGGTCGTGGTCCCCCCCAGTGGCGTCCGCTACGACTGGCGTTGGTTTTCCAAATCCGACGTGATCGTCTTGACGCTGGATTCGGCGCAGGTGGACCGCTTTGCCCGGACGGAACTGTCTATGCTGCTGGACCCGCAGCAGTTCCACGACCTGCCGTAGTTTCACGACCCCGACCTTTGTGCCGCCGGTGTGATGCTGCGCGATGCGCGCGAGGACGACGACATCACCTCCGGTGTAGTGGTCGAGGCGATGAGCCGTGTGCTGCCCGTGAAGCTGTTGCAGCGGTACGGCAAGCGGCAACCCAAGGAAGTAGCGCTGACAGTGCGGTTCACCTCTGAGCATTACAAACGCGTTCTCGACCTGATCCGCGCACATCTCGACCAGACGATCGCGCTGGATGATCTAGCGGGGGAGGCGGGCATGCCGCCCTCCCATTTCAGCAGGATCTTCAAGGAAACGCTTGGCATGACGCCAATACCATATGTCATGGCCTGCCGGATCGAGCAGGCCATAGAGATGATGCAGGACCCCGCCCGCTCGCTGGGTAACATCGCACTGGCCTCCGGCTTTGCCGATCAGGCGCATTTCTCGCACGGCTTCAAACAGCTCACCGGCAACTAAGAAACCATCATGAAGACCATCTCCCTCGCCACCGCCACCATTCTAATGTCATCGGCAGCCGCCATCGCACAGGTCGAGACATGCACTGTCACGTTTCAATACGAAAGCGCGACCCTGTCGGGAACTGTCTAGCTGCCGGAAGGGTACGCCGGTGCGAAGTTTAATACGGTTGTCGTGATCGGCACCTTGACCAGCGTGAAAGAGCAGATGCTGCAGTTCTACGCCGAAGAAATGGTTGAACGTTGGTTTTGCCGCCTTCGCCTTCGATTTCCGCGTTGGGGGAAGTCCGGCGATCTGCCGCAGAACACCTGCTTTTTCGAAAGCCCGCACGCCAAAACATCCGGTATTCGGGCCGCATTAGAGATCATCTCTACGCTGCCCAAAGTCGACGTGCGCCAGATCAATGGTTTGGGCATCTGTGCCTCCGCGGGCTATATGATCGACGCCGCTGCGGGCAATGATGGCTTGGGGCGCATCGGTCTGATCGCGCGATGGCTGCAAAGCGAGGAGATCGTGAATGCTGTCTACGGCGGTGCCGAGGGCGTTGCAGCCCTGATCGAGATTGGCCGCGCCGATGAGGCCGCCGGGGGTCAGATTTATTCCCGCCGCAGGCCCCATGGGGGCGGAGGAGGTATTCATTCCCATGGGCGGCTACTATTGCGAGGCGGATCGCGGATGGGTCCTGGCACATGACAAACAGCAGAACAATGCAGGCTGGGAGGGGTGGTTGACCTGTCATCCTGCCGGCGATGCCGCGCGGCTGACGCAACCGCTGGCCATCGTGCACTCCGACGGGGCGACGATCCCGCAGGGTGTGCACGGCTTCCTCGCAGCCTTAACCGGCGAAGCGACCCTGCAAATGTTCCAAAACGTCAGGGAGTTTGATTTCTACGACAACCCGGAAGACGTCTCACGCGCCGCTGATAGGGTTGCGGCGCATATCAACGCGAATTCCCAGCAGGACAGCTGAAAGTGTCTGGCGGTGCAGGCACACGCCCGCGTCGCCACACTCTGGCGCTCTCACAAAAAAGGAAACAGCCATGAGACATCTCCTTAACTCCAGCCTTCTTGCCGTGCCTCTTCCTGCGTTCGCCTCCGACAGGGCGGTAATCACACAGACGATCCAAGGGATCGCAACCTCCGTTGACGCACGCGATTGGTCCCGCCTCGATCTCAAGTTTGGGGACGATGGGATCCTGAACCAGCTTTCACTGGAGACGGACGAGGGCACGCGTGTCAATAAAAAGACGGTAGCGGAGACATGGGCCGAACTGCTGCCACGTTTCTACAGGACCAAGCTCGAGATTTCCGAAATTGAAATTCTGGGCCTGTCCACCATCATGGCCCGTGCGACCGCGCGCTACCACGCGTCGGACCGTGTGGGCGTGCACGTTTGGGAGCAGACGGGACTGCTCGACTATGTTCTCAAGAACACCACCGAAGGCTGCCAGGTGACGGCGCTGAACACCCGGCCTGAACGGGAAAGCCGCCCGCTGTTCGATCTCCTCGCGTCGCGCATCAACTGAGCGTGCGGCGTGCAAGTGATCCTTGTATTTTTGGTGCCAACGGCCCTTGGTAGATCAAGACACAAGGAGCCGACATGATCGACATTGAAAAGATCCGACGCGACACGCCCAGCTGCGAAAGCGTGCTGCATTTCAACAATGCGGGATCATCTTTAATGCCCAAGCCGGTCTTTGATGCCGTGCTACAGGTTTTGAACAATGAGAATTCTGTCGGCGGGTATGAGGCAGAGCGTCTGGCTCAGGACGACATCAGCGCCTTTTACACGGAATTTGCGGGGCTTCTGAACTGCACCGACGGCGAGATCGCCTATGTCGAGAATGCGACGCGGGCGTGGGATATGGCGTTTTACGGCCTGCATCTTGCGCCGGGAGACCGCGTGATTACGCATGCATCGGAATATGCCTCCAACTATCTTGCTCTGTTGCAACAGTCGCGCCGTTTGGGGTTTGAAATCGACCTCGTGCCATCCGATGCCTTTGGCCAGATCGATGTAGGCGCACTTGACCAGATGATCGGGCCGCGGACAAAACTGATCGCGATCACACATGTGCCGACCCAAGGCGGTCTCGTGAACCCGGCGGCGGCGGTGGGACGTATCGCCAAAAAGCACGGCGTGTTCTATATGTTGGACGCTTGTCAATCGGTAGGTCAGATCAATGTCGATGTGGCGCAGATCGGATGCGACGTGCTGTCGGGTACCGGGCGCAAATTTTTGCGAGGGCCGCGCGGCACCGGGTTTCTATACGTGCGCAGGGGAATTATGGACCGCATCGACCCGCCGTTTATCGATCTGTTGTCAGCGACCTGGACACAGGCCGACCGCTATGAATTTGCCGACGGCGCCAAGCGGTTTGAAAATTGGGAAAGCTTTGTCGCGGGTCGCGTAGGGCTAATGACAGCGGTTCGGTATGCACGCGGCATCGGGATGCGAAACATCGAAGCGCGGGTCGAAACGATTGGGCAAGATGTGCGAAACACGCTTGCGCAGCTGCGCGGCGTCGAGGTGCACGACCTTGGCGAGAAAAAATGCGGGATCGTGACCTTTACCAAGGCCGGGATCGCTTCGGCCGACCTTGCCGATACCCTGCGGGATGGGGGGATCAATGTCTCGGTGTCCAAGATGCAATCCGCGCGTCTTGATCTTGAGCCGCGAGGCTTGTCCAGCCTGGTCCGCGCGTCTGTCCACTATTTCAACACTGCGGCTGAGGTACAGCGATTTGCGCTTGCAGTCGATGCAGCTTAGGCGGCAACTGCACCTTTTGCCGAAACCACTGATGCCTTGGAGTGGCCGGCCTGCTTGTCCGCGAGGCGCTCTTTGCGCAGGTACGCCTGATACAACACCGGCACACTGATCAGCGTGAGGATCGAGGCAAAGACAAGAACGCCCATGATCGTGACGGCCTTGGCCGCAAAGAACCCGTCGGCCAGCAACGGCAACATGCCGAGAATCGTTGTGCCTGCGACCAAACCCAAGGGCCGCAGGCGGCTCACCCTAGCGGCGGTGATCGCCTTGTCCTGCGGCAGACCATCGGCTTTTTGCGCATCAAACTCCTCAACCAGAACGATCGCGTCTTTGATCAACATTCCGGACAGTGATAGATGGCGCAACATCGCGGTAGAGCTGAACGCGAGGTTCGCATAAAGCAGCCCCAGCGCCACACCGTTGATCGCCCTCGGCACGATGGTCCAGATCACCGCCGTCTGCCGCAGCTTGCCGAACAGCAGGAAGGTAGTCAGCAGCATTGTCCCGAAAGCCAGCGGCATTTCCCGCCCCTGCGATGCCTGCGCCTTGCCCGCGCTTTCAAACTCACCGCCCCACTCGAGATGGTAACCGGCGGGCAGCTTTATCGCCTTAATCAGCGGGCGTATTTCGACGAAAACGGTCGGGGGCCTCAACCCATCAACGACGTTGGCTTGTACCGTAACCGTTCGCACGCGGTTGCGGCGCTGGATCACAGCATCCTTCGCTACCAGGGCGAAGCCGTCGATGACCTTGCTGAGCGGGAGATACCGTCTCACCGTGCCGCAGCTCTTGCGGACCGGTCGCGACAATCAATTGCCCGGGCTCAAGGCCGGTCAAGGTGATCCGTGTGCCATTGTTGGAGGAAGCAGTGACCGGTTGCCACGAGACCGTTCCCTTTTTGGCGCCTTCCTTGGGCGTGTGGGCCAAGACGTGCGCGCCTTCGGTGCCCATCGACTTCGCCCTAGGAGCCAACGCGATCTCGGCTTTGTTTTTCGCGGATAGCCGTGCGGTAACGGTCACGGACGCGCTCTAAATCATCGCGGCGGCGATCGTGGTTTACGGCTGGGCCAGTGTTACGCGATAACGCTGGCCTATATTTTGCGTCTCTGCGTTGAATTCACGCAGCTCCAGTGGAACCGCACCGTCAAATAAACGGGGAGCCGCCCTCAAAGCTGATCTCGGTTACGTCAGATATGCTTTGGAACAGGGGTTCGGGCACGTCAATTTCGACGCGCACTCCAGACATATCATGAAGGCACACGATGAGCTGGCCCGGAGGGACATTGGCGAAATTGGGCGTTAGGCGTCAGGCGACCAGCACGCGAAACGGCGCGGCGAGTGTCGCATCTTCCAACGCATCCGTCGGCTCGCGCAGCGATACCGCCGCTAGGTCTCGTGCGGTCTTAATATTTTCCGCCTGCGCCTCCGACGCGACGTTTATTGAACGAGGGGTTGAGTGCGCGTCAAATCACGGTTGGCTTGCGCCTGTTGCAGGCGCGAACGCTCAACCGCGCGCTCGAACGGCGCAGGGTCCATGGCCGCGATCTGCACTCCTTCCTCGAGAAATTGGCCCTCTTGAGCCTCGAACATCGCGAGGCGAACCCCGACCTCGAAGGAGCGATCGACCGTTTCGCGCGCGGCCACCTGACCAAAGAATGTCCGGGAAATCTGGACCGTGTCACCGCCTGCTTCGATGAGTTTCGCCGCGCGGATCGGAGCGGGGTAGCCCGGCGGCGTCAACACCTTGGCCTCTTGCGCGTGGAGCGGTGCAGTCATGGTGAACGCGGCGGCGATAGGGCAAGCAATTTTATCGGGCGGCTTTCGGCAGGCAGCACCGCGTCGTTCCGAAAGCATCGAAACCAGACGGCAAGCGAAATGAGTACGGGGCAGTACTTTTCTTTTCATCCGGGCCGCTCTAGGAATGTCGCATGCGTAAACACTCAGCACCCCACCGTATTTTAGTGGCAGCCCGACGGCTCTTTTTCGAGCATGGCTTCGAAAAGGTGTCGACAGATTTGCTTGCGCGTGAAGCGGAGGTCTCGAAGGCGTCAATCTATCGGCACTTCAAGAACATGCCCGATATCTTGCGATGTGTGACACAGGCTGAGACAGAGAAGTTTTGCGGCCTGAGCGCCCCGAAAATTGAAACGCTGGAGGATTTGAGAGCCGCGCTGACACAGTACGGTGTCGAGCTTTTGAATTTCCTGAACGCCCCTGACACGATGGAGTTTACCCGCCTCATGCACGAGGAGGCCCGCAGCAACCCGGAGGTGGGACGCACCTTCTTCGAGGCGGCTTACGGCCAGACACAGCTCGACTTTGCCAAGATGTTTGCCCTGGCCCAAGGCGCGCGCCTTCTGTCGGACGAAAGCGACACCATGGACATCGCGGAAGACTTCATAAGCCTCCTTGCAGGGCTGGGCATGTTGCGTGTGCAATTCGGTCTGGTCAAAGTACCCTACACCGACGTGGAGCGTCACACGGCGCGCGCTGTCGCGACGATATTGCGGATGCACGCCACACCACCATCACGCGTCCCTGAGGGAGAGAGATGAACCGATGACCAACATTTCCGAAAAGTCGTTCCAGTTGTTGGGGCAGCTTGCGCAAAATAATGACAAAGAGTGGTACGACGCCCATAAGGAAGACATCAAAATCCATTGCATCACTCCGTTCGGCGAAATGTTGGAACATGTGTCCAACCGCTTGATTGACACCGATCGCCCCTTGGAAGGGAGCGCGAAGACCATGTTCCGGATGAACCGCGATGTACGGTTCAGCAAGGACAAGAGTCCGTATAAAACCTCCGTGTCGGGCATGCTTACCCCCAGCGGGACGAAGGCCGAAATGGCGGGCATGGTCTATGTGGAGATGAATGCGTCGGGCGGTTGGGTCGGTGGCGGGTTTTACAAGCTGCCGACGCCACAGCTGAACCTGATCCGCCAGCGGATCGTGGACAAAACAGCGGCGTTTCAGGATGTGCTCGATGGGCTGGCCGAGGCCGGAACCGGTCTTGAGGATATGGACCGTCTGACGCGTATGCCCAAAGGGTTCGCCGACTATGAGGGGCACCCCAACGCCGAGGATATCAAACTAAAAAGCTTTATCGTCCGTGCGGATGTCTCAAAGGGCGCATGGCTGAGCGGGGATGTGACAGGCATTGTCGCACAGCTTGCGCATAACGCAGGGCCGCTGATCCGCTTCGGCAAAGCCGCCTTGGCGACCCCGCAGTAGCACGGCGGGGACACTCAAAGCGCGCGACCTTCGAGCAGTTCCGACAGGATCGGATTGGGAAACCGCCGCGAGAGGGTGACAGCATAGAACGTCTCGCCAATGCCGGGCAATCGGTCGGCCTCGATCAAACGACCCGTGCTCAGTTCATCCTGCACGACGATGGGTGGGAGGACCGCCAGCCCCACCCCTTCTCGCGCCAGCAGGCGCATCATCGCCATATCCTCGACCTCCGCCGCGATCTGCGGACGCAACCCAAGCCGCTCGGTCAGTGCATCAAAACCGATGCGCACGGCCGTTTCTGCCGTGGGAAGGATGATCGGCTGACGCGCCAGCAAATCATTGAGACCCTTATGGTCATTCAGCAACGCAGGAATGCCGACGAGGCTCACGGGCTGTTCGGACAGCCGGTGCGAGACAAACGGCGTCGCTGCATCGCGCGCAGGCGCGTGGTTGATCAAGACCACATCGAGGTTGAGCGCCTCGAGCGCGTGCAACAAATCCGCACTAGTGCCGGAGCGCAGGATAATCTCCACGTCCTGGCGTCCAAGTATCGGGCGCAGAAATTCCATGTGGAAGTTGCGCGATAGGGTCGCGAGAGCGCCGATGCGAATGGCTTGACGACTACGGCCTTTCTCCTGAAGCGTGCCGATCAGCTCTCGTCCTGCCGCAAAAATCGTGTCAGCGTGATCGAGCGTGATGCGCCCCGCTTCGGTCAGGATCAGCTGTCTGCCCCGCCGCTCGAACAGCGGATGACCCAGCGACGCCTCGAGCTGCTTGATCTGAACGGATACAGCCGATTGCGACAGGTTGAGCCGCTCCGCCGTGCGGGTAAGATTACCGTCATGGGCAACGGCCCAAAAATAGCGCAGGTGATGATAGTTAAGCTCAGCCATATTGATATATTAATCAGAACGGTTGTGAGCAAACAATGCATTTTCTTTCCGTCAGCACGACGATTATCGATACGAACGCCGCATCTTAGCCAGAAGGAATCTTCGCCTTGTTCACCGCGTTCCTGCCTCTCCTCGCTCCGCTCCTTTGTGTCGCACTCGCTGTGATCGCGTTTCGCGGTCCGAAAATGCGACCCGCCGCCGTGCTGGCAAAGGTCGAGATGGGAACCATCGGTGTCATGGCGATTGCAGCCCTGTCGGCCTTGATCCTGATTTTCAACGGCCCGGTGAGCAGTCCGCTCATCGGGACGTCCGGTCTGGGGCTGTCTGTCCGCCTCGATGCGGTAAGTGCGGTGATGTTGCTGCTGGTCGCATTCGTCGGCTGGGTGGTGATACGTTACTCCGCCACCTATATGGACGGCGAAGCGCGGCAGGGACCCTTTACCGGCTGGCTTTGCCTTACGCTTGCGGCGGTTCTTTTTCTGGTGACCTCAGGCAATATCCTGCAATTTGCGCTGGCCTGGATCGCGACGAGCATGTCATTGCAAAAGCTGTTGCTGCATTATCCCGAGCGTATCGCGGCCCAGCGCGCGGCGCGCAAAAAGCGGATCACCGCCCGGTTGGGCGATGCGGCGATGCTGGTGGCGATGGTTCTGATCTTCAAAGCCTACGGAACGGGAGATCTGGCTGCCATTCTGGGCGTTGCGCGGGGCGCAGAGCCGACGGACTATACCACATGGATCGCGGTAAGCCTCGCGATTGCGGCAATCCTGAAATCGGCGCAATTTCCGATGCACGGCTGGCTCACCGAAGTGATGGAGACGCCGACGCCGGTGTCTGCCTTGCTGCATGCGGGGGTGATCAACGCGGGTGGTTTCCTGCTCATTCGTTTCGCCGATGTGATGTTGCTATCGCCCGGTGTGCTGGCCGTGCTCGTGATGATCGGTGGGTTCACGGCGCTGTTTGGCGGTCTGGTGATGCTGACGCAGTCGGCGGTAAAAACATCGCTGGCGTGGTCTACGGTGGCGCAGATGGGTTTCATGATCTTGCAATGTGGTTTGGCGCTGTTTCCGCTGGCGCTCCTGCATATCGTGGCACATTCGCTGTATAAGGCGCATGCCTTCCTCGCGTCGGGGGGGGCGGTAGACGGTGTTGCCGCGATCCGGCGGCCCGGTCCTGTCGCCATTCCCAACGGCATCGCGGTGGGACGTGCGTTTATCATTGCCCTCGTGATCTATGCCGCCGTCGGGTTTATCTTTGGCCTCACGGGCAAGTCGCCGCAGGCGATAGCATTGGGTGCGATTCTTATCTTCGGCGTGGCTTACCTGCTCGCCCAAGGGTTGGCCGACGCCGCGCCGCGTGTCTTGACACAGCGGACGGCGGTCTATTCGGTCGCGGCGGCAGTGGGTTATTTCGCCCTGCAAACCGGTTCGGAATGGCTCATGACCGGTACACTGCCGCCCACGCCTGCGCCGGGTCCGTTGGAATGGGCGCTGATCGTGCTAGCCTTGCTAAGTTTTGGTTTGGTGGCGGTCGCGCAAGCGATGTTCCCACTCTGGGCCTATCACCCCGCCTCTGCCGGTTTGCGCGTGCATCTGTCCAACGGGCTTTATGCGAACGCTGTTTTTGACAAGCTGTTGGGTGGCTGGTCCACCGATCACCGCTCCTGATTTCGGGAAAGGAATTTCAAATGACCACGACCAAAGATCTCTCCGCCGCCCTGCTGAGTAAGGCCAGTGACACCGCCGCGCGCGCCATCCCTCCGGTTTGGCCTCTCGCCTCTTCCGTGGCGGTGAACCCCTATCTGGGCCAAAGCACGGAAGGGCTGGCGCAGGTTGGTGCGCGGCTGGCACGTGTGGGAGGGGTGCCCGTGACGATGCCGCGCGCACATTACGCGGCACTCATCGAAGACGGAACGATTACCGACGTCGACATAAATGATGCCATCGCTGCGCAGCAAGGGGACGCTCAGCCCGACCTCGTACGGGTAAAACAAAAGGTGCAAACCCCAGCCAAGACCCCAGCACGCCAGCCCTCGATCGCGGATCTGGCCGCCAAGGTTTCGGGCGTGGACTGGCCCGGTATCATGACAGACCGGTTCGGCCATTGGGCGGCAGGCTATTTCGATCAGGGTCAGGCGCTTTGGGCGGCACCGCGCAGACGCGGCGCCTATGACGCCTGGCGTCAGAACGCGACCCATGATCTCACACCAGAGATTGCAGGCCTGAGCGGTTTTGCCCAATTCGTCAGCGAAACACCCGACACTGCCGAAGAGGCACGTGTACGCGCCGCAGCACGGTTGGGCCTCAACGAGGAAATGCTGAAGACGTACTTGCACCAACTGCTTTTCTCGCTGGGCGGCTGGGCCCAGGTCGCGCGCTATCACCTGTGGCAGGCTGAGCTGGCAGGGCAGGAAGACCACACGATCACCGACCTGCTCACGATCCGGCTACTCTGGGAAGAGGCGATTTTTGTGCAATACAAGGATCAGATCGACGATAAGTGGCAGAGCGTGAAAGCCGCACATGCCCGTCCGGTCACGGCGGATGGCGACCTCATGATCAACACCGTCCTGCAAGAGGCTTGGGAGCGCGCCGTTCAGCGCGATCTGGCCGAGACATTCGCCGCCCCGGCCGCCGCCGCCACCGAGGACCGGCGTGCGCTCCAGGCAGCATTTTGCATTGATGTGCGCTCCGAAGTATTTCGCCGCGCGCTGGAGGCGGTGAACCCCGGCATTCAGACACTGGGCTTTGCCGGTTTCTTCGGGCTGACGCCCTCGCACAAGGGGATGGCGTCCGACGTGGCCGAATTGCGCTATCCTGTGCTGATCAACGCAGGTCTCACCTCCACCTCCGAAGGTGAGAATGTAAACGCCGAGCAAAACGCGCGGTTCAAGGCACGGGCGAGCCGGGCATGGGGCCGGTTCAAGCTGGCTGCCGTCTCCTCTTTTGCCTTCGTCGAGGCGATGGGGCCCGTGTATGCCGGCAAGCTTGTGAAGGACGCACTCAATATCGCGCCCAGGGGCGCCACGAGTGATCCCGCGCCGCGCCTCGATCCACCGCTGCCGCTGGAAGCGCAGATCGATGCGGCCAACACGATCCTCACGGCCATGTCACTCACGTCAGATTTCGCGCGGCTTGTGGTGCTGGCGGGGCATGGGGCGAATGTGGTCAACAATCCCTTCGCAAGCGGTCTGCATTGCGGGGCGTGCGGCGGTTATGCAGGCGACGTGAACGCACGGCTGCTGGCAGGTTTGCTCAATGCGCCGGAGGTGCGTGCGGGTCTGGTCGAGCGGGGCATCGAGATCCCAGAAGATACGTTGTTTTTGGGCGCGCTGCACGACACGACGACCGACGCGGTCAGCCTGTTCACCGCCGATCACCCCTCCGCCGCGCATGAAAGCGATATCGGCGCGGCACAAGACTGGTTCGCGCAGGCCGGTATCGTCACACGGTCAGAGCGTGCCCTGCGCCTGCCGCGCGCCGGTAGCGACGCTATGATCGAGTTGCGAAGCCGCGACTGGGCAGAGACGCGGCCCGAATGGGCGCTGGCGGGGTGCAAGGCGTTTATCGCGGCGCCGCGCGGGCGCACATCGGGTAAAAGCCTCGGAGGTCGCGCGTTCCTGCATGACTACAACTGGCAAAAAGACAGTGATTTCAGCGTTCTGGAGTTGATAATGACGGCTCCGGTGGTCGTGGCGAGCTGGATCAGCCTGCAATACTACGGCTCAACCGTGGCACCCGATACCTTCGGTTCCGGCAACAAGCTTTTGCACAATGTCACCGGTGGGATTGGCGTGCTCGAGGGGAATGGCGGGGCACTGCGCGCAGGCTTGCCATGGCAGTCGGTGCATGAAGGTGAGGCGTTTGCTCATGATCCGCTGCGCCTGTCGGTATGCATCGAAGCGCCGCGTGAAGCGATGATCGACATCCTGAAACGCCATGACGGGGTCCGCGCGCTTTTCGACAACCGTTGGCTGCATCTGTTCGCACTCGATGAGAAGGGGCAGATGGCGTGGCGTTATGCCGGTGATCTTGAGTGGGTGGCGGTTCCGGCGGCCCAAGGGTACGCAGAAGAGGTGCGAAAAGCGGGCTAAATCCCTGCCCCTAGTCACATTTGCGCAGCAGGCTCATCACGCCGCCTTTTTGCACAACAGCGATGCCGTTGTCGGTACGCATGATCATGATGCGGCGCTCGAATAGGGCGCCGCCCTCAGCGTGACAGATCGCGTCGTACAGCGTAGCATCCATCCCACGCACAGCAAAACCGTCGCGCAGGCTGCACCGGCTGCCCAGCGCAAAGAAAATGTTGGTAGTCAGCAGCACCGCGCCGCCGTCCTGCCCGATGGTCCTGCAATCCCATGTATCCCCGCTGGGGTGGTCGGGGCGGTAGCGGCCGTCATATGGCCCTGCCCACGCCTGCGCCGCAAGAAACGTCGTCAGAAGCATGGACAGGGCGATGCGCATCAGTCGCGCAGCAGTTCGTTGATCGAGGTTTTGGACCGCGTCTTCTCATCCACCCGCTTGACGATGACGACGCAGTAAAGATGTACACCGTTTTTCGACGGCATGGAGCCTGCGACTACGACGGAGCCTGCGGGCACCTCACCGTAGGTCACGGCACCGGTTTCGCGGTCCACGATCTTGGTCGATTGGCCGATATAGACACCCATACCAAGGACCGAGCCTTCGCGCACGATGCAGCCTTCGACCACTTCGGAGCGGGCGCCGATGAAGCAGTTGTCCTCGATGATCGTCGGGCCTGCCTGCATCGGCTCCAGTACACCGCCGATGCCAACACCGCCCGACAGGTGCACATTCTTGCCGATCTGCGCACAGGAGCCGACGGAAGCCCAAGTATCGACCATCGTGCCTTCGCCCACATTCGCGCCAAGGTTCACGAACGACGGCATCAGCACGGCGCCCGGCGCGATGAACGCCGATTTGCGTACGATGGCGCCCGGCACGGCGCGGAAGCCCGCGGCCTTCCAATCCGCCGCGCCCCAACCCTTGAACTTGCTATCTACCTTATCCCACCAGTTGGAGCCCTGAGGGCCGCCCGCCTGCTCCGCCATGTCTTGGAGGCGGAAGCCCAGAAGCACAGCCTTTTTCGCCCATTGGTTCACATGCCAATCGCCATTCTCCAGACGCTCCGCTACGCGCAGCTTGCCACTGTCGAGGGCAGTAAGCGTCCCCTCGATGGCATCGCGCGTCTCGCCTGTCGTGTTCGGCGTGATGCTGTCGCGGGCATCCCACGCGGCCTCGATGGCGGTTTCAAGCTGGGCATTGGACATGTCGGCACTCCGGTAAGAAATTCTGCGTTACCGCGCGCTATACGCGGCCCGGCGTTTCCGCGCAATGCTAACGGGGATGTGAGCACCCGCGCCTTGGGCATAGTCATTCCTGCCGTTCACGTGCATTGTGTGCGAAAATAACGTACGATTTGAGGACACGATGAGCAGAAAGAACCAGCACCCCTTGCGTGATGCAGGCACCGACCGGACGACGGCGGACGAGGTGCCCGTTACGCCGCAAACGCAGGCACCGGCCTACAAACTCGCCTTCGATGATTTCGACTTCATGTGCCGCGAAGATATGCGCCCCGTGAGGTTCCAGCTTGAGTTGCTCAAGCCCGAACTGATGCTGAACGAATACGGTGTGGATTCGACCATCGTGCTGTTTGGTGGCGCGCGCATACCTGAGCCCGCAAAAAAAGAGGGGGCACGTACCAAGACGCTTGCCGACCTGTCACGCTTCTACGACGAGGCGCGCGAGTTCGCTCGGCTGATGACGCTCAGGTCAATGGCGGGCGGGGGGCGTGACGACGTCATCGTCACCGGTGGCGGTCCCGGTGTGATGGAGGCGGGCAACCGCGGCGCGGTCGACGCGGGCGGCGTGTCCATCGGCCTCAACATCGTGTTGCCATTCGAGCAGGCGCCGAATGAATACGTCACACCGGACTTGTGCTTCAACTTCCACTACTTCGCGATAAGAAAGATGCACTTTCTCATGCGCGCGAAGGCAATCTGTGTTTTTCCGGGTGGCTTCGGCACGATGGATGAGACGTTCGAGGCGCTGACGCTGATCCAGACCGGTCGCATGGAGCGCGTGCCGTTCCTGCTGTTTGGGGAGGATTTTTGGCAAAGCATCATCAATTGGGATGCATTGGCCGACGCAGGTACGATCTCTGCCGAGGATCTTGATCTGTTCCGTTTTGTCGAGACGGCGCAGGACGCTATGGACCTCATTGAGAACTGGGGCGCCCCGTCGACGCGGGACAGTGTTCCGGGCAGATGATCAGTTGAACAGCTCGTCGGGCAACTCACACAGCGCCACGCGATGCGGCAGCGTCTCCAGCACATGCTTGCCATCTTCAGTATCGCGGATGCAATAGCCGTAGCCGGCGAGGCGGTGCCGCCATTCCCGCGCGGAAAGCGCTGCTGCACGCTCACGCTCGACGATCTGCATGATCTCGTCCGCGATAAACGCGTCGTACTTGATTATGATCGACATGGATCGTCTCCTGATTGGGTAATCTCAGGAAACACTCTGTTTGGTCTGAATGGCAGGATTCGGATGCGATTGTGGCCGAACGAAGGTTTTTACGCCCTGACCACACGTCAGCGTTGAGTAACGCCCGATTCTGCCTCGATCTGGCGCTTGGACTTGCGCGCGCGCTCAGTTTCGGACTTGAGTTGTCCGCAGGCGGCCATGATATCCTCGCCGCGCGGTTTGCGCACCGGGGAGGCATAGCCCGCCTTATGCACGATATCTGAGAAGGCGCGGATGCGATTGTTGGAGGAGCGTTTGTAGGGCGCGCCGGGCCATTCATTGAACGGGATGAGATTGATCTTGGCCGGGATGCCCTCGATCAGCTTCATCAGGCGGTGCGCATCCTCGTCACTGTCGTTGATGCCGTGCAGCATGACATATTCAAATGTGATGCGCTCCGAATTACTGACCTTTGGATACTCGCGCAGCACGTCGAGCAGTGTCTCGATATTCCAGCGTTTGTTGATCGGCACAAGCTGGTCGCGCACCTCATCCGTCGTGGCGTGAAAGGAGACGGCCAGCTGGCAACCGATCTCCTGCGCTGTGCGCGCAATCTCGGGCACAACGCCGGATGTAGACAGCGTGATGCGCCGACGGCTCAGCTGTATTCCTTCCGGGTCCATCGCGATCTTCATCGCATCGCGCACATTTTCGAAATTATAGAGCGGCTCACCCATTCCCATCAGCACGATATTCGACAGCAGCCGCGCATCGTAGGTGCGCGTGCCCGATTTGGGCCATTCATCCAGATCATCGCGGGCGACCATCACTTGCCCGATGATCTCCCCCGCCGTGAGATTGCGCACCAGCTTTTGCGTGCCCGTATGACAAAACGAACAGGTAAGCGTGCAGCCGACTTGAGAAGACACGCACAGCGTGCCGCGATCCGCCTCGGGAATATAGACGACCTCAACCTCATGACCGCCCGCGATGCGCACCAGATACTTGCGCGTGCCGTCCTCGCTGACTTGCTTGGTGACAACCTGCGGGACCTCGACGACGAAATGCGCGGCCAGATCGGCGCGGAAGGATTTGCTAAGGTTCGTCATCGCGTCAAAATCACGCACACCCCAATTATAGATCCACTGCCAGATCTGCCCCACGCGCATCTTTGCCTGCTTTTCGGGCGTGCCGATCGCGATGAGCGCGTCGCGCATCGCATCGCGAGTCATGCCAACCAGGTTGGCAGGTCCATCGGGCAATGTGCGCGGCATGGTATGGACGTCTTGGGTGATCGGTGCAGACATGAGGGCGATTCCTGTACAAGTTGAGCGTTATATAGGGGTTCTGCGCTCAAAATGAAAACAACCCCACCGTTACACGAAGGGCCGCACCACGCTCCGACCCTGCTTTAGCCGCCGCAGCGTTGTTCCGCGTCTTCCACCGCTGCCGTGAACCCCAGCAGAGAGAACGTATCTTCCGTCTTGGTCCCACGACCCGACTGGCCCGTCAGTTTTGCATCCGCCCCGCGCTTCATCGCGGTGATAATCTGCGCGTCGTCCGCCGTGGTTGCGGGCCAAGCCCACTCCCCTTCGGTAAACAACTCAAACGAATTGTCCGAAATCTCCATCGTTACAGTAGATCCGCTGGCAAAGGGATAACCGCCGGTAAACGCGACCTGCCCATTGGCGCCCGCGCTGGGACGGTAGAACACCATAAGCAGCGTTTGGCCCCGGTTCACCGCCACCACGCGCCCATCGCGCGAGTTCACCATCTCCTTGGGCGTGGAGACCCCCCAACACTCGGTCGGGTTATCTTCTACGAACACGCTCCAGTCCGTCTTTGCCGCGACGCGGTTGGTGCTCTGGCTTTGGGCGATTGCTCCACTTGCCATCAGGCCCGCGATCAGCGCCGCCATAACACCTGTTTTAAAAAATGCCATCTGTCGAACTCTCCAGCCGTCTCGTTACCTCAATATACCTTAGAAAACCACGCCGCGACCGCTTTTAGATGGGCCATTCTTTTGCAATGGTTTAAGTCACTTTTGACAAGAAACATCATAACGCGAAAGACGCGAGTGGCGAAACCCCGCATTGGCAGGTTTTCGCCCATAAATTCCACTGGAAGGATCCCAATATGACCGCTCCCGCCCCCTTCGCCGAAATCTGGCGCGGCCCATTCCTCGAAAGTGTCCACACAGGCCACGCCGTCATCTGCGGCCCTGACGGCCAAATCGAAGAAGCATGGGGCGATCCCTCCCTCGTGGTATTGCCGCGCAGTTCGTCCAAAATGATTCAGGCCCTGCCCTTGATCCGCTCGGGTGCCGCAGATGCCTTTGGCCTGACCACGCGCCAACTCGCACTCGCCTGCGCCTCCCATCAGGGCGCGCAAATTCACCTCGATGGCGTTGGCGCATGGATGAAGGATCTGGACTTGCCCGATGAAGCATTCCGCTGCGGCCCACAAGAATCGCGCGATCGGGACGTCATGGAGGCCCAAATTCGCGCCCATGAGCAGCCTTGCCGTATTCACAACAACTGCTCGGGAAAACACGCAGGATTTCTGACACTGTCGCGACACCTCGGCGGTGGCCCCGAATATGTGCAGCCTGATCATCCGGTGCAGCGGGCCTGCCTCGATGCTTTCGAGGATGTAACGCAAGAAACCAGTCCCGGCTTCGGCATCGACGGCTGCTCTGCGCCCAATCCTGCGGCGACGCTGCATGGCATTGCCCGCGCCATGGCCCATTTCGCCGCCGCCCCAAACGGCAGCGCCGAAGTTCGCCTCCACGAGGCGATGCGCCTGCATCCGGAGCTCGTCGCCGGCGAGGGGCGTTCCTGCACGGAGTTGATGCGCGCCTGTAAGGGTAAAGTCGCCCTCAAAACCGGCGCCGAAGGTTTCTTCATCGCCATCCTACCAGAGCGCCGCCTCGGAATAGCCCTGAAAGCGTCCTGCGGAACGACCCGCGCCGCCGAAGCTGCGATCGCCGCACTTTTGGTCCGCATCGGCGCACTCGAGGCCGAGCACCCGGCAGCCGTCAAACGCATGAGCGCGCCTATCTCCAACTGGGACGGGCTGCACACCGGCATGCTCAAAGCCACAGCGGCACTGACGTCGCGCGTTTGACTTATCTCTATTGGATAATAACACTCCGGGGAAATCGGCCAAAGGTCGATGGGGGCTGGCTCCCTCCCCCGGTCAAGCGGTGAACTGCTCTCGCCCGTAGCCCTGCACATACAAAAGCGCCGTCAAATCGCCAAAGTTGATCCGAACATCGCATTGCGCCGCGACCGCAGGCTTGGCATGCAACGCCACCCCCAGCCCCGCGCGGCCCAGCATCCCCAGATCATTAGCACCGTCGCCTACAGCAAGGACATCCCCCGGCGTCAGACCCAGCCGCGCGGTAATCTCTTCCAGCGCATCCACTTTCGCCTGCTGTCCCAGAATTGGCAGCGCCACACGGCCAATCAACGCGCCTTTGTCGGTGAGCAAAGTATTCGCCCTGTTCTCATCGAAGCCGAGGCTGGCCGCCACCTGCGTCGTGAATGCGGTGAACCCGCCGGACACAAGCGCTGCGTAAGCGCCGTGCGCCTTCATTGTTGCGACCAGGGTCGCGCTGCCAGGCATCAAGGTGATACGTTCCGCGAGGACTTTGTCGATGACATCAGTGGAGAGCCCAGCCAGCAGCGCGACCCGCTCGTGCAGCGCTTCCTCAAAATCCAGCTCACCGTTCATCGCTCGCGCGGTGATTGCCTTGACGTGCGCACCGACGCCCGCTTCTTCCGCGAGCTCGTCGATGCATTCCTGCTGGATCATCGTGCTGTCCATATCTGCCAGCAGCATCTTCTTGCGCCGCCCGTCGGTCGGCACGACGACGAGGTCGACACCTTGTGCCTGACAGGTTTCCCACACGTCCCACCGGTTGTCGGGCACTTGAGGCAGGGCAAATTCCACGGCCTCGTCCGGGCTCAGCCAGATCGCTTCACCCCCGCCCCATGCATTCCGCAACGCATCGACCAACGCCGGATCAAGAGCACGCGCACCCGGTGCGCACAGGAGAACGGCAGTATACATGGCAAATTTCCGATCGGCGTCAGGGATGGTGCAAAACAGACATGATCCCGCTCTAGCCCAAAGTGATTGACTGCACCAGCAGCCCCCCGCATTGCGCGCCCGTGGCGTGTCGTCCGGGTGTAAGGCTCCGGGTTTTGGTTCAAACCTTGCGGACAAAATTTCGCGGCCCAATAATCAGCACAATGCCCATTCTGCCAGATACATTCCCATCAAAGGATTTTGGTAGACCTTGAAAAGAACGACGGCAATGAGTGCGGCAAGCATCATGAGAAGCAATGCGGCTGGTGATGTCCTGTTCATAGGGTGGCGCGCCTTTGCGCCAACTTCCGCTCAATGATTGGCCAATTCAGCGCGGCGGCGACCAGACTGAGCGGGATGGCGATGCCCCATGCGATGTCGTAGCTGCCGGTCGCGTCATACAGCCATCCGCCCATCCAGCCCCCGGCGAAGGAGTCCAGCTGGTGAGCGAAGAAGACGATCCCGCCCAACATGGACATATGCTTTACCCCCCACTCCGCCGCGACGGTCCCATTCGTAAGCGGCACGGTCGACAGCCAGAAAAGACCTATGAGCGCGCCGAAGATGTAGGCGGAAGTGGCCGTAATCGGGAGCAGCACGAAGGCCGCGATGACAATCGCGCGGCCTAGGTAGATCCACGACAGCAGCATCGGCTTCCGGTGGCGCCCGCCCCAAAGGCCCGCAAAATACGTGCCTGCGATATTCACGAGACCGATCAAAGCCAGCACAGTGGTCGCCACGCCACTGCCGATCCCTTCATCCGCCAGAAAGGCGGGCAGATGAACCGCGATGAACACGACCTGAAAGCCACAGGCGAAAAACCCGAGCGAAAGCAGCCAGAAATCCCGCGTGCCAAACGCATCACGCAGAGCGCGTGGAAATGTGACGTCCTCCTCGATGGAGGCGGGCTTTGCCGACGCGTTACGCATGCCGAAGGCGAGTGGAAACATCGCCAAGGTCAGCCCGGCAAGAATGAACAGCGCAGTCTGCCATTCAAACATGGTGATCAGCCCCAAACTGAGCGGGAGCTGCGCAAATTGCCCGAAAGAACCGACGGACATGGTGATCCCCATCGCCAAGGATCGCTGCTGCGACGCGACGAGGCGGCTGATCGCGCCGAAAATCACCGGAAAGGTCGTGCCCGACAGCCCCAGCCCGATCAGCACACCGGCGCCAAGAATGAACACCGTCTCCCCTGCGACCTCACTCATGACATACAAGCCCAACCCATAAAAAATTGCACCGGCGGCCACGACGGGCCTCGCCCCAGAGCGGTCGGCAATCATACCGGTTAAGGGTTGGCTGGCCCCCTAAACGAGGTTTTGCAAGGCGATGGCGAAGGCGAACGTCTCGCGCCCCCAACCCTGGTCCATCGTCACGGGCCGCAGAAACAGGCCAAACGCATGGCGCACACCCAGCGATACCAGCAGGATGAGCGAGCCACAGACGAGCGCAACCGCCGCGCCGTGCCATGCGCCGGGCGGGTCTTTCGTCATCGGGTCAGATCCTTGTCTCTTGGCTCCAGTATGAGCGCGCGCTCGAGCGTCCTCAGAAGATGATCGAGATCAGCGCCGATCACCGCTGACATCTGAGCTTGTGCATCCTCCCAAAGAGGCACAGCCTGCGACAGCGCTCTTTGCCCCGCCGCCTAGAGTGCAACATTGCGGGCACGCGCGTCCTGTCCAGATGGCAGCCTCACCAGCCCCTGCCGCTCCAGCACCTTGAGGTTGCGGCCCAGCGTGCTTCGGTCCAGCCCCAGCATCTCCGCGAGGCCCGTGATCGTGACGTCGGGGGTGGCCTCGATTTTGCGCAGCAGTCGGAACATCGTCACTTTCAAGCCTGAAGGGGCCAGCGCCTCATCGTACAGAGCAGTGCTCGCACGGGCCACCGGTGCCATACTGGTTGACTATGATGCAAAGGACCGAAGCGCAACGGCCTCGCTGTTTGAAAAGGGGGACGCAATCGACGGCACGCTGGATCTGGCGATCTACAGCCCCAGTGCGCGTGTGCACGGTCCGATCATCGCGGTCGATCCGGTCTCGGTAGAGCAGGCGATCATGGTCAGCGCTTGCGGTGCATTCCTAATGGCGCATCACGTCAGCCTACGGATGCTGGATACAGGAGGTGGTACGATGCCGTTCTCGGGCGCCTCCGCAGGCGTCAAAAGATTTCCCAACTCCGCCGCCTTCGCCATGGGGAAATTTGCCTTGCGCGGGTTTTGCCAGTCGCTCGCACGCGGGTTACATCCGCAGAACATCCACATCGGTCACGTGGTGATCGACGCAGGTATCGCACCTGCGAACGCCTCGGTGCAGACAACTGAAGAAGAGAGCGGGGACGCATGCTCGACCCCGACCGTATCGCAGAAAGCTATTTGCACCTGCTCGACCAGCACCGATCCTCCTGATCTTGGGAGATTGCGCTGCGGCCATGGGTTGAGCGGTTTTGACGCGAGCGGCAGAGCGCTGCCGTCACATCATTCAGAGCAAGGCCACCAGACTTTGCAGTGCGGATCGATAGGCCGATGTGATTGCGCCGCGGTCAATGTGGCGGCCCGATCGTACGGCATGGCGTCCCGCCGACCAGACATCGGTGACGATATTGTTTCGGGCGGCAAATACCAAACCGTCCAGCAGCTGATCGTGCCGCAGCGCGCACAGGGCAGGCACCGTACTGTCGATCGCGACGAGATCCGCGAGACTGCCCACCCCGATCTCGCCCCTACCCCGCGCAAGCGCCTGCGCGCCACCCTTCGCGGCCCGCAAATAGAGCGCCTCCCCGACGGATCCCTCACCCGTGATCATGACGTTTCGCGCCATATCACGAAGGCGCTGCGAATATTCCAACATGCGCAGCTCTTCGCTCAGCGAGATCAATACGCATGAATCGGACCCGATCCCAAAGCGGCCACCCGCTTTGAGATATGTCGGCCCGTTGAAGATACCGTCGCCCAGATTTGCCTCCGTGATCGGACATAGCCCTGCGACCGCGCCCGACACCGCCATGGCTTGCGTCTCTGCCGGGGTCATGTGGGTGGCGTGTATCAGGCACCAGTCCTCATTCACGCGCGCGTTGGCCAGCACCCATTCGACCGGACGCGCGCCCAGCCATGCGGAGATATCCGCAATTTCCTTGGGTTGCTCCGCGATGTGCAGATGCACCGGCCCGGCGACGTGGGCGGCAAGGACGGCGCGCAGATCGTCCGGCGAGGTCGCGCGAAGCGAATGGGGGGCGATGCCCACACGGCAGTCGGGCGTCAGGTCCGCGACGATACTGCGTGCCCGCTCGACAAGGGCGTTGAATGGATCGACCGCCGTCCCAAACCGCGCCTGCCCCGCAGCCAACGGCACCTGCCCTGCGCCACCGTAGCTGTACAAAACGGGCAACAGCGTCAGACCAATCCCCGTCATCGCCGCCGCCGCTGCGATGCGCGCCGACATTTCACCCGGATCATAGTAAGGCCTACCGTCTGGTTGGTGATGGATATAGTGGAATTCGCCCACGCTGGCAAAACCCGCCTCCTGCATTTCCATGAACACAAATGCGGCGATGGCCTCGACGTGATCGGGCGAGAGATGAGCCGTGAACCGATACATCAGCTCGCGCCACGTCCAAAAGCTGTCGCTCCCGCCTTTGCGGTATTCGGTCATGCCGGACATGGCGCGCTGGAAGCTGTGGCTGTGCAGGTTTCCAAGGGCAGGCAGCAAGGTATCCACGACAGTCTCGCCCTGCACCTGTGATTGGTCCGTCTCGATTGCGGTGATCGTACCGTCACGCAGGCGCAGCCTGACATCCCTCGCCCAACCGGATGAAAGGAGTGCTTGCCTCGCAAAAATCATTTGGCGACCCCTATTTTTATGTATAGACATAAAACATATCTGCTCTCAGCAGGAAAGCATATTCTCAAGCCCAGCGGACCAGACATGCCGGATGAAATGAAGGTCTTCGTGCACCTACAGCTCGTGACGATGGCGGCTTCCGATACTGCCTATGGCTGGATCGACGACGGTGCAGTCGCCGTGGTCGGGGGTCTGATCGACTGGGTCGGGCCGCGCAAGCAGCTGCCTCAAACGTACGCCGAATTCCCCAAGATCGACCTGGGTGGCAGGGTCGTCACGCCCGGGCTGATCGACTGCCATACCCATATCGTGCACGGCGGTGACCGTGCTGTCGAATTCGAGATGCGTCTGAACGGCGCAAGCTATGCCGAGGTGGCGCGGGCGGGTGGTGGTATCGTCTCAACCGTACGGGCGACGCGAGAGGCGCGCGAAGATCAGCTCTTGGCCGATGCGTTGCGGCGCGTGGACGTCCTGATCGCCGAAGGGGTGACGGGCATCGAGATCAAGTCAGGCTACGGACTTGATGTCCGGACGGAGTTGGCCATGTTGCGCGTCGCCCGCGCGATCGGGCAACACAGGCCACTGCATGTGACAACCACCTTTCTGGGCGCGCATGCGACACCGGAGGAGTTCACCGGGCGCAATGACGCCTATATCAATGACGTCTGCATCCCCGCGCTACGCGCCGCCCATGCTGAGGGGCTTGTCGATGCCGTCGACGGGTTCTGCGAAGGCATCGCGTTTCAACCTGCACAGATTGCCCGCGTTTTCGACGTGGCGGCGGAATTGGGCCTCCCGGTCAAATTGCACGCGGAACAGCTGTCCAACCTTGGCGGTGCAAAGCTGGCCGCGCGCTACGGCGCGTTTTCGGCAGACCACGTCGAGTATCTGGACGAGGACGGTGTCATCGCGATGGCGCAGGCCGGGACGGTCGCCGTCATTCTGCCCGGCGCGTTCTACACCTTGCGCGAGACAAAGGCTCCGACCATCGACTTGTTCCGCAAGCATGGCGTCCCGATGGCATTGGCGACGGACATCAATCCAGGGTCATCGCCGCTGAACTCTCTGCTGCTCACGCTGAACATGGCCTGCACCCTGTTTCGGATGACACCGGAGGAGGCTCTGCGCGGGGTGACGCGCAATGCAGCGCTTGCATTGGGGATGGACTACACCGGCGTCCTCGCTCCCGGCCAGCGCGCAGACATGGCTGTTTGGGACATCAAACACCCGGCCGAGCTATCTTATCGGATCGGGTTCAATCCCCTACACCAACGCGTTTTCGGAGGCACCGCGTGACCACACTGACCCTCACCCCCGGCGCCGTGACGCTGGACGATCTGTCGGAAATCTATTGGACGGAGGCGGCGGTGCGCCTCGATCCGGACAGTCACCCCGGCATCGCACAGGCTCATGCGCGCATCGCAAGGGCCGTCGCAGGCAGGGATGCGGTCTACGGCGTGAATACCGGGTTCGGGAAGCTCGCATCGGTCAAGATCGAAGCCAGGGACACAGAAACGCTGCAGCGCAACCTGATCTTGTCCCATTGCTGCGGTGTGGGGCCCGCCATTCCGCGCCGCCATGCGCGCCTGTTGATGGCGCTCAAATTGCTCAGCTTGGGGCGTGGCGCGTCGGGCGTACGGCTGGAGGTGGTGACCCTGATCGAGGGCATGCTCGCCAAGGGTGTGACCCCGGTGATCCCGGCGCAGGGGTCCGTCGGCGCCTCCGGAGATCTGGCACCGCTGGCCCATATGGCGGCAACGATGATGGGCCATGGCGAGGCTGAGTATGACGGTCGGTTGATGCCCGGCAACGAGGCTATGGCGGCGGCCGGCCTGACGCCCGTCGTTCTGGGCCCAAAGGAAGGACTGGCGTTGATCAACGGCACACAGTTTTCGACGGCGTTTGCGCTGGCTGGTCTGTTCGAGGCGTGGCGCGCCACGCAATCGGCCCTTGTGACCTCTGCCCTGTCCACGGACGCGATCATGGGGTCGACAGCACCCTTGCAGCCCGAAATCCACACACTTCGCGGACACCCAGGCCAGATCGAAGCAGCAGCGACCATGCGTGCGCTGCTTGCGGGGTCCGCGATTCGCGACAGCCATATGGTGGATGACGCGCGCGTCCAGGATCCCTATTGCATCCGGTGTCAGCCGCAGGTGACAGGGGCCGCGATGGATGTGCTGCGCATGGCCGCCCGCACGCTGGAGATCGAGGCGAACGCCGCTACCGACAATCCGCTGGTGCTGGTAGAGGCCGATCTGATCGTGTCGGGCGGTAATTTCCACGCCGAGCCGGTGGGTTTTGCCGCCGATATGATCGCATTGGCGATTGCGGAGATCGGCGCAATCGCCCAGCGCCGCGTCGCCCTTATCGTGGACCCTGTTCTGAGCTTCAATTTGCCACCGTTCCTGACGCCCAATCCGGGGCTCAACAGCGGCTATATGATCGCCGAAGTGACCACCGCCGCGTTGATGAGCGAGAACAAGCATCTGGCCAATCCCTGCGTGACCGACAGCACGCCCACCTCCGCCAATCAAGAGGACCACGTGAGTATGGCCGCCCATGGCGCGAGGCGTCTCGGGCCGATGAACGAGAACCTGTGCCGCATTCTGGGCGTTGAATTGCTGTGCGCTGCGCAAGGGATTGATTTTCGCGCGCCTCTCGCCACCAGCGACGCGCTGAGACGGGTGATGGCGCGGGTGCGGCGGGACGTCGAAACACTGGGCGAAGATCGCTATCTGGCACCCGACCTTGAGCGGGCCGCCATGATGGTTGCATCGGGGGAGATCGTGACGGCAGCGGACATCGACATGCCGAGGCTCGGCGCGTGAATCCGGTCGAGGTCCGGCAGGGCGATAGCCCCATCGTACTTGGCTTGCCCCATACAGGCACCTTTGTGCCGGACGACGTTCTGGCAGACCTCAACGACCGTGGATGCGGCCTTGCCGATACGGACTGGCACATTCACCGTCTCTATGACGGCGTGATCGACGGTCCGACAACCGTGCGCGCGACGTTCCACCGATACGTGATCGATGCCAACCGCGACCCATCCGGCGCCTCGCTTTATCCCGGCCAGAACACGACGGGACTTGTGCCGCTGACCGACTTTGACGGTCACGACATTTGGACGACCCCGCCGAGCGACGCAGCCGTCGAGGCCCGCCGCGTGACGTATCACGCCGCCTATCACACCGCTTTGGAGGCAGAATTGAAACGCGTGCACGCTCTGCACGGCGTCGTGATCCTTTATGACTGCCACTCGATCCGTTCGCATATCCCCTATCTGTTCGAGGGCACCCTGCCTGATTTCAACATCGGCACCGATTGCGGCGCGACCTGCGCGCCCATTATTGAAGCCGCGACACAAGAGGTGTGCACTGCGGCGACGCGATACACCACCACCACCAACGGCAGGTTCAAAGGCGGCTGGACCACCCGCCACTATGGCCACCCGGCACAGGGGTGGCATGCCATTCAGATGGAATTAGCCCAAAGCACTTACCTGAGCGCCGAGGCACCGCCGTGGACCTACGACTCCAAAAAGGCCCAACGCCTGCGCACGCGGCTCACTGCTCTCCTCACCCGTTTGACCGAATTGGCCCCCACCCTGAAAGGCACATCATGAGCGATCCACGCAAGAACACCCGTGACATCTTTCCCGCCACCGGCACCGAGCTTACCGCCAAAAGCTGGCTGACCGAGGCGCCCCTGCGGATGCTGATGAACAACTTGCACCCGGACGTGGCGGAGAACCCTCACGAGCTGGTCGTCTATGGCGGCATCGGGCGTGCCGCGCGCACGTGGAAGGATTTTGACATGATCGTCGCCTCGCTGCGCGAACTGGAGGAGAATCAGACGCTGCTGGTGCAGTCCGGCAAACCCGTCGGCGTCTTCCAGACCCACAAGGACGCCCCCCGCGTGCTGATCGCCAACTCAAACCTCGTGCCGCACTGGGCGACGTGGGATCACTTTAACGAGCTCGATAAAAAGGGCCTCGCGATGTACGGTCAGATGACTGCCGGGTCATGGATTTATATCGGCAGCCAAGGAATCGTGCAGGGCACCTATGAGACTTTCGTGGAGGCGGGGCGCCAGCATTACGACGGTGATCTGACAGGCAAATGGATCCTCACAGGTGGCCTGGGCGGTATGGGCGGTGCCCAGCCGCTGGCGGCGGTGATGGCGGGTGCGTGCTGTCTCGCGGTTGAGTGCAATTCGGACAGTATCGATTTCCGACTGCGCACGAAATATGTGGACGAGCGGGCGGAGACGCTGGATGAAGCGCTGGAGATGATCGCGCGCTGGACCAAGGCGGGCGAGGCAAAATCGGTCGGGCTGTTGGGCAATGCCGCGGATGTGTTTCCTGAGCTGGTCCGACGCGGCGTGCGCCCCGACATGGTAACCGATCAGACCTCGGCACATGATCCGCTCAACGGCTATCTGCCCCAAGGCTGGACCATGGCGCAATGGCGCGACAAGCGGGAAAGCGCGCCTAAGGAGGTCGAAAAAGCTGCCCGCGCCTCGATGAAGATCCATGTCGCCGCGATGGTGGATTTTTGGAACGCGGGCGTGCCGACGCTGGACTACGGCAATAATATTCGTCAGGTGGCCCTCGATGAGGGACTTGAGAACGCCTTTGCCTTTCCCGGTTTCGTCCCCGCCTATATCCGCCCGCTGTTCTGCCGGGGCATCGGACCGTTTCGCTGGTGCGCGCTGTCGGGCGATCCGGAGGATATCTACAAGACGGACGCAAAGGTTAAAGAGCTGGTGGATGATCCACATTTACACAAATGGCTCGACATGGCGCGTGAGCGCATCGCGTTTCAGGGGCTGCCCGCGCGCATCTGCTGGGTCGGCCTTGGCGTGCGGCATAAACTGGGCCTGGCATTTAATGAGATGGTCCGCACGGGCGAGTTGAAAGCACCGATCGTCATTGGCCGCGATCATCTCGACTCAGGCTCCGTCGCCTCACCCAACCGTGAGACGGAGGCGATGAAGGACGGCTCTGATGCCGTGTCGGACTGGCCATTGCTCAACGCCCTTTTGAACACCGCATCGGGGGCGACATGGGTATCGCTGCATCATGGTGGCGGCGTCGGGATGGGCTTTTCCCAGCACTCCGGCATGGTGATTTGCTGTGACGGCACAGAGGATGCCGACCGGCGCATCGGGCGTGTGCTGTGGAACGATCCCGCATCGGGCGTGATGCGCCATGCGGATGCGGGTTATGATGATGCGCTCGACTGCGCCCGCGAAAACGGCCTGAACCTGCCGGCGATTCTCTAGTTCAGAAGGCGCCGCTGCCGTCAGTACCGTGTCGTGAGGCGGTGACCGGGAGGGTAGGAAAATCGCACGTATGTGACGGCCTGGCCTTTCCACCATGTCGCGCGTTCGATGGTAAATACCGGATCACCCGGCGAACATTCAAGGCAATCCGCAAGGACGCGGTCCGCCAGACCTGCCGACAGGTTGATCTCCACCTCGGAGAACGGGACCGTCGCGACCAGCCACTCGTTTGGGCCAATTTCCGTGAAATCAGCTGTCTCAGCGGCTGGCAAGGCCGTGAGGCTGATCCACCTGGCCTCGTGGCCGTAGGGGGTGTCATCTGCGTAATGCATGCAGCTGAGGTAAAGCACCTTGCCCGCCTCCGGCAGCTGCAACTGACCGCGCAGCCAAGGCGGTGCAATCTCCACGACACTGCCGGTCAGCGCATAGCGATATGTCTCGCCTTTTTCCTCGACCTCGTCACGCACGAGCGGGATGTCAAAGCGGGCCTTGCGGAGCGGCGAGCTGCGAACCCTCGTTCCGGCCTTGCGCCGCCGCTCGACGATCCCGTCCTCCGACAGCTCTCGCATCGCCCGGTTTACCGTCGCCCGGGCGCAGTTATAGCTCTGGGCGAGGTCGACCTCGTTCGGCACGAGGTCACCGGGCGCCCACTCCCCCTTCACGATCTTGGCGAGGATATCGGATTTGATCTCTTTGTAGGTGACTCGCATACCCGTCCGATTGCTTGGCTCATGTCGCCACGCCGAGCGTCAGCGCACGACATTGATCCGGCAACATCCCTTTAGCCTGGAGATAATGCAATGCGCATCGCACTCATCTCACACGCGCAGGGGCGACCCTACCTCCAACAAACAAGCACTGTGTCAGCGCTCAGGCCAACGCGGCGTCCGCGGTGCGTTCCTGCTCGATCATGATTTCAAGCTGGCGGCGGAACCGCAGTTGTCCGCCGTCGATGTTAAGATCGATATGAGGGGTCGTCTTCTGGGTCATGCCCTTTTGGACCTCGTTGAGCACTTCACGGTCCTCCTCAAAGGCATGTTTGACATCCTCGCTCATCATTTCGGACAGCGCTTTGTCCTCCGGGCGGATGTTGCGGGTTTGAAACCAGTAATAGCGCGTGCGCCCTTCAGTTTCGGGCGTCATGAAATTATAGCTGTTCATGATGAAGGTTTGGTCATGCAGCGGACCGTCCACACCGCCCGTTCCCGCAGGAGTGAAGACAGCGCGGATGATTGCGTGGCAGGGGTATCTGACCTCGTAATGTTGTAGCCGGTCACAATTGCCCTCGAATTCGACAACTTTCTTGTAGAACGGCGCAGGCTCCACATCCATCATCCAGCGCCAGACAGTGACGCCGGTGTCCGCCTTTGTGATGCGCAGGGGTGTATCCTCCGTCGCGGCCTGCCCGAAGGATGATTGATGCACCCATGCGACATGCGTGGGATCCAGAAGATTGTCGGTCACGTAGAGATAGTTGCAATCGATCTCGAGCGCCTTGCCCTTGTTTATCCCCCACGCGGGATCCTCAAATTCGGGGATCTCGAATATCTCGGACGGATCGGCGAGCGCGGGATTACCCATCCATACCCACAACAGGCCATACCGCTCATGAATCGGATATGCATGCACCTTGGCATTCGACGGGACGCCGCCCTTTCCCGGTGCGCGCACACATTGGCCGGTTTGCCCGAAGGTCAGGCCATGATATCCGCACTCGACGGTGTCACCTTTGCGTCGACCCTTGGTCAGAGGCATTTTGCGGTGTGGGCACGCATCCTCCAGCGCGATGACCACGCCTTCGGTGCTGCGGAACATGCAGATTTTCTCGCCCAGCATGATCACCTGCTGCAAGTCTTCTGCGATCTCGTCGGACCATGCGGCTACGTACCATGCGTTTCTTATGAACATCTGGTTTCTCCGTCTCGGGTGAAGGCTCTGTCAAAGCGCGGGGCATATCGGATAGTGCGAGACTTTCAGGCATTGATCCAGACCACATATCGCCTCCAAGAAAAGCCTATTCAATAGAGCGATACAACCATCACCAGTCCCTCAGCGACCCTATGACATGGCCAAATCTGTGCCGATCGGAAACACGGGTTCCTTTGGCGTCTCACATAGGTAGCAATTAGAGGGCTTACTCCCGTGCAGAGCTCTTGCTGTTCTTCCCAGAGAACCGTATGTCCGGCGACGGGACACCCTTCCCCAACGAAGGGCGATTATCTGAGAGGATAGCATAAATGGCTATTACACCACCGGCCGAACGGCCGAAGAATCCGCGTTTTTCATCCGGCCCCTGCGCCAAACCCCCCACATATGACCTCGCACAACTGTCTGGCGCACCTTTGGGCCGCAGCCACCGGGCCGCGCCCGGCAAGGCAAAACTGCTGGAGGCGATCGAGACCACGCGTGATGTGCTCGGCATCCCCGCCGACTATAAGATCGCCATCGTGCCTGCTTCCGATACCGGCGCCTATGAAATGGCGATGTGGACCATGTTGGGGGAGCGGCATGTGGAAATGCTCGCTTGGGAAAGCTTTGGCGCCGGCTGGGTGACAGACGCGCTGAAACAACTGAAGATCGACGCCACCGAAAAGATTGCCCCTTACGGCGAGATCGTCGATCTGGCGGGCGTGAACTTCGATAACGATGTGTGCTTCACCTACAACGGCACCACCTCAGGCGTGCGTGTGCCCGCATCGTTTGACATCCCCGCAGACCGCAAGGGGCTCACACTCTGCGACGCGACCTCTGCCGCGTTCGCGATGGATCTGCCGTGGGACCGGCTGGATGTGACAACCTTTAGCTGGCAAAAAGTGCTGGGCGGTGAGGCGGCGCATGGCATGCTCATCCTGTCGCCCCGCGCGGTCGAACGGCTTGAGAGCTACACGCCCCCATGGCCGCTGCCGAAGATCTTTCGCCTTACCAAGGGCGGCAAGCTGATCGAGGGTATCTTCAAGGGTGAGACGATCAACACGCCGTCGATGCTATGCGTCGAAGACTACCTCTTTGCGCTCGAATGGGCAAAATCCGTGGGAGGACTCGAGGGTATGATCGCGCGGGCTGACGCCAATACCGGCGCGATCACCGCCTTTGTCGAAACCCACGACTGGATTGATTTCCTGGCGGTCGATCCCGCCACGCGGTCCAACACCTCCGTCTGCCTCAAATTCACCGACGACCGTATCACGGATGGCGCTGCTTTCGCCAAGGCGGTGGCCAAGCGGCTCGCGGATGAGGATGTCGCCCTCGACATCGGAGCCTATCGCGACGCGCCCGCAGGCCTGCGCATCTGGTGCGGCGCCACGGTCGAGACGTCAGACATCGAGGCGATGCTGCCCTGGCTCGATTACGCCTTCAACACAGAGATCAACACTTAAATCGCGTGGGTTTCACCCACCCTACGGACGCTATGTAGGGTGGGTGCCAACCCACCTCCTCCCCGCTCTCCATTCCAAAAGGACCAGACACATGGCGCCTAAAGTACTCATCTCCGACAAACTCTCCGACGCCGCCGTGCAGATTTTCAAAGATCGCGGCATTGATGTGGATTTCCAGCCTGACCTTGGCAAAGACAAGGATAAGTTGCTGGAGGTCATCGGCAAATATGATGGCCTCGCCATCCGTTCGGCGACCAAGGCGACCGAAAAGATCATTGCGGCCGCCGACAACCTCAAGGTCATTGGCCGCGCGGGCATCGGGACCGACAACATCGACAAGGATGCCGCATCGAAAAAAGGCGTGATCGTCATGAACACGCCTTTCGGCAACATGATCACCACCGCCGAGCATGCGATTGCCATGATGTTCGCCGTGGCGCGGCAAATCCCCGAGGCCTCCGCCTCGACCCATGCGGGCAAATGGGAGAAGTCGAAATTCATGGGTGTCGAGCTGACGGGCAAAACACTGGGCGTCATCGGAGCAGGCAACATCGGGGGCATCGTCTGTGACCGCGCGCGCGGGCTCAAGATGAAGGTCGTGGCCTATGATCCTTTCCTCGGCGAGGAAAAAGCCGCCAAGATGGGCGTTGAGAAGGTTGATCTGGAAGACCTGCTCAAGCGGGCGGATTTCATCACGCTTCATGTGCCGTTTACCGAAGCGACCGCCAATATTCTGAGCCGCGAGAACCTCGAGAAAACCAAGAAGGGCGTGCGCATCATCAATTGCGCGCGCGGCGGTTTGGTGGATGAGGAAGCGCTGGCCGATCTGCTGAAATCGGGTCACATCGCTGGCGCCGCCTTTGACGTGTTCAAGGTAGAGCCCGCCACGGAAAACCCGCTGTTCAACCTGCCCAACGTTGTCTGCACGCCGCACCTGGGTGCCGCGACCACTGAAGCGCAGGAGAACGTCGCCCTGCAAGTGGCCGAGCAGATGTCGGATTATCTCCTGACGGGGGCCGTCAGCAACGCGCTCAACATGCCGTCGGTCACGGCGGAAGAGGCGCAGGTCATGGGTCCTTGGCTCAAACTGTCAGGGCACCTGGGTTCCTTCATCGGTCAGCTGACCGATGAGCCGATCAAAGCGATCAACATCCTTTATGATGGCGCAGTCGCGCAGATGAACCTCGAGGCGCTTAATTGCGGCGTGGTCGCAGGCATCATGAAGCGGGCAAACCCGGACGTGAACATGGTCTCCGCCCCAGTCGTGGCCAAGGAGAAGGGCATCCAGATTTCCACCACCAATCAGGATAAGTCAGGTGTGTTTGATGGCTATATCAAAGTGACGGTCGTCACGGACAAGCGCGAGCGGTCGATTGCCGGCACCGTGTTTTCTGACGGCAAGCCGCGGTTCATCCAGATTAAAGGGATCCAGATCGACGCCGAAGTGGGCCGCCACATGGTCTATACCACCAACGAAGATGTGCCCGGCATCATCGGCGCGCTGGGCAATACCATGGGCGAGAACGGCGTGAACATCGCCAACTTCACCCTTGGCCGTGCCGGTGTGAAGGGGGAGGCGATCGCGCTTTTGTATGTGGATGAGCCGGTGCCCGCGCCCGTGGTCAAGAAGCTGCATGACACGGGCCTGTTCAATCAGATCAAACTGCTGGAATTCGACGTGGCGTAGGACGCAATCACGCAGCAATCCTAGGCGCGGGGCAAATGGCCTCGCGCCTTTTCAACCGGAGAAAACATGAGCGACCCAATCTACGCCATAGGCGACATTCACGGGCAGCACGAGGCATTGCTGCATGCGCTGTCCCTTATCCATGCGGATGGCGGGGCGGATGCGCGGATCGTATTTATGGGCGATTACACCGATCGCGGACCGGCGTCGGCGTCGGTGCTCGATACGTTGATCACCGGCGTGGCGGCAGGCAAGCCCTGGCGCTGTCTGATGGGAAATCACGACCGCATGTTCAGCTGGTTCATGCAGGACTACCCCCGGCACGACGCACATTTGCCTGTGCATCTATACTGGCTTCACAAGCGACTGGGCGGTGACACGACGCTTGCGTCCTATGGCATCGAGGTCAAGGAAACGGACCGACAAATGGCAGTGCATGCGCGTGCCAAATCGGCAGTGCCGCAAGCTCATGTCGATTTCCTCCGGGGTCTGGCGCATTCCCACGAGACGGATCAGATGTTTTTTGCACATGCGGGCATTCAGCCGGGTGTACCCTTGGCCGAGCAGTCCGAACATGATCTTTTGTGGATCCGCAAAGAGTTTCATATGGACGGCAGGGACCACGGAAAGCTTGTCGTACACGGGCACACGCCGGTGGATGCACCGACGCATTACGGCAATCGGGTCAATATCGATGGCGGTGCCGGGTACGGTCGGGCATTGGTGCCGGTCGTGTTCGAGGGCCGCGACTGCTGGGCCCTGCGCGATGAGGGGCGCGTTCGGCTAGTGCCTGGCGGGGCAGGCTAAGGTCTGCTCGTGTTTGGTCTGTCGTATCGAGTTTAGCGCAAAACGAAGATAGAGCGCTTGGCGATGGCCCAATTTTGGTCAGGCCATCGGGTAATCAGCGCGCGCGCCAGTCAAGAACGACTTTGCCCGAGGAGCCACTGCGCATGGCATCGAATGCTTTTTCGAACTCGGTCGCGGGAAAGCGGTGGGTGATGACGGCAGAGACATCGAGCCCATTTTCCAACATGGCGATCATTTTGTACCATGTCTCAAATATTTCTCGCCCGTAGACGCCTTTGAGGGTGATTGCTTTGAAGACGATCCGGCTCCAATCGACAGGGCTTTTTCCCGGAGGGATGCCCAGCATTGCGATACGGCCGCCCATCGTCATCGCATCGACCATCTGGTCGAGCGCGCGTTGATTGCCCGACATCTCCAGACCTACGTCAAAGCCTTGTTTCATTTTGAGCCGCGCGATCACATCATGCAGATCGGTTGTGCGCACATCGACGGGAACGACGTCGGCCACTTTTTGAGCGAGCGCGAGGCGTTCGGGGTTGATGTCGGTGATCACGACATGGCGCGCGCCCACGTGACGGGCGACCGCGGCTGCCATGATGCCGATGGGACCGGCACCTGTAATCAGCACGTCTTCGCCCACCAAATCAAAGCTGAGCGCGGTGTGCACAGCGTTGCCGAGGGGATCAAGGATCGCACCGATGTCGTCGCTTACCTCGTCGGGGAGCGGGACGACGTTGAACGCAGGCAGGCGAAGATATTCGGCGAACGCACCCTGTTCGTTTACGCCGATGCCGCGGGTGGCGGGATCGAGGTGGAACTTGCCCGCGCGGCTTTGGCGGGAGGTCCTGCCGATGAGATGCCCCTCGCCACTACAACGCTGACCCAGAACGAGGTCCGTGACATTGCGCCCTATTTCGACGATCTCGCCTGCGAACTCATGGCCCGTAATCATCGGGACGGGGATTGTCGCAGCGGCCCATTCGTCCCAGTTCCAGATGTGAACGTCGGTGCCGCAAATGCCGGTCTTGTTGATCTTGATAAGGACATCGTCCGGGCCGATTTCGGGCACGGGCGCCGTGGTGGCCCACAATCCTTCGCAGGCATGCAGCTTTGCGAGCGCCTTCATTTCATTGCTCATTCTATTACTTCGCAGGCTTGGCCCGCCGTTTTGAAGGCAGCAAGGGCGCGGTCGAGCTGGTCACGGGTCAAGGCTGCGTTCATCTGGGTTCGGATGCGCGCCTGTCCCCGCGGGACAACGGGAAAGAAAAAGCCACTGACGTAGACGCCCCGCTCGAACAGGGCCGCCGCCATATTCTGGGCCAGTCGCGCGTCACCCAGCATCACCGGCACGATGGGGTGCTCGCCGGGCATAAGATTAAATCCGAGCTCGGTGAGGCCCTTGCGCCAGTAGACCGTATTCTCCACAAGCTGCGCCCGTAAATCATCACCCTGTTCAACCAATTCCAACGCCTTGATTGCCGCGGCAACGATGGCGGGCGGCAAGGAGTTGCTGAACAGATAAGGTCGCGCACGCTGCCGCAGCAGGTCGATCACCGGTTGCGGTCCTGCGATATAGCCGCCGATCGCACCGCCCAGCGCCTTACCCAGCGTGCCGGTCAGTATATCCACATCGACGCCTGCGTGGGCCGGGGTCCCGGCGCCCTTCGGGCCCATGAAGCCGGTGGCATGGCAATCATCAACCATGACCATCGCGGCATATGTGTCGGCCAGTGCCCTGATCTGCGCGAGGTTGGCGAGGGTGCCGTCCATGCTAAACACGCCGTCGGTGGCGATAATGATATAGCGAGCGCCAGCCGCACGCGCGGCTTTCAGCTGTGACTCGAGATCGACCATGTCGTTGTTGGCGTAGCGGTAGCGCTGGGCTTTGCACAGACGAATGCCGTCGATGATGCTGGCATGGTTCAGCGCGTCGGAAACAATGGCATCCTCGGCGGTAAAGAGCGGCTCGAAGAGGCCGCCGTTGGCGTCGAAACAGGCCGCAAAAAGGACAGAGTCGTCCTGGCCGAGAAACGTCCCGAGCTTTTGCTCCAACACGCGGTGGATGTTTTGCGTCCCGCAGATAAAGCGAACGGAAGCCATGCCGAAGCCTAGGCTATCCATCGTGGTCTTGGCCGCCGCAATCAGATCAGGATGGTCGGCGAGCCCCAAGTAGTTGTTGGCGCAAAGGTTGATGACATCACGCCCCCCAACCTGTACTTGACCGGCCTGAGGCGACGTGATCAGCCGTTCACGTTTGGTCATGCCATCCGCCTCAATCTGGGCAAGGGTTTCAGTGATGTGGGTGAGGTATGGTAGCGTCATTGAGAATCTCCCTTGTCGTCTATAATCTACCATATTGGATCAGGTTCTCAAATACCGGATTTCCAGTATCACGGATTATCGCCTAAGCGTTCCGAACGACTAAAAATGCCCGCACGGGCCCATCGACCGCTTCAATTCGATGCGGCACATCGGCGGCATATCGCGCGGTATCACCTGCCATGATGCGACTGCGCATCTCGCCGCTGGTAATGTCGGCGGTGCCTTCAAATACGCTGAGATGTTCGCGCGTGCCACGGGTGTGTGGCTTGCTGTCAAGCTCGCCTCCGGCGCTGATGATAAGCTCATAGACCTCGTGGTGACCCGCCTCTTCAGGCGGCGACAGGATGCGGATGCGGCAGGCTGACCACAAATTCGTCATGGTTGGCACCGCAGCACTGCGCAGCGTCTCAATGCGAGCAGGCTCCGGCGCGGAGTCGAGTAGTCCAGCAAAATCAACCTGAAGCGCACGGGTGAGGTTCCAGAGCGTGGCGATGGTCGGGCTGCTTTCTCCGCGCTCGATCTGGCTTACCATGGAGCGGCTGACGCCGGACATTTTTGCAACGGCATCCAGCGAAAGACCCTGCGAGCGCCGCACCTCTCTGAGGCGGGCGGGAAGTTGGGTCAAAATGGCATCTGCATCTTCCGTCATAACGGATTTTGCAGCGAAACGCGGAGCCTGTCAATGACGGAACGTCGTAGCTGACAACCCGCACGCGGTTTTCTAGAATTTGAGCAACAGTCTTTGGGAGTGAGCCTATGTCGGATGATATTGTAATTTTAAGCGGAGCGCGCACCGCGATCGGCACCTTTGGCGGATCGCTGGCAGGCACACCCGCAACGACGCTGGGAGCCACAGTCGCACGTGCGGCGCTTGAGCGTGCGGGGGTCGAGGGCGGGCAGATCGGACATGTCGTTTTCGGAAATGTGATCAATACGGAGCCGCGGGACATGTACCTCAGCCGCGTCGCCGCAATGGAAGCCGGCGTGCCCGATGCCGTGCCTGCGATGAACGTGAACAGGTTGTGTGGGTCGGGCGTGCAAGCCATCGTCTCGGTGGTGCAATCGCTGATATTGGGGGATGCGGATTTTGCGCTGCCGGGTGGTGCCGAAAGCATGAGCCGCGCACCCTATATTCAACCTGCGGCCCGGTGGGGACAGAAGATGGGCGATGTCGCTTCTTTGGATATGTTGCTTGGAACGCTGAATTGCCCGTTTGGCACCGGCCACATGGGTGTGACGGCGGAAAATGTCGCGGGTGAGCATGAGGTAAGCCGCGCGGAGCAGGACGCCTTCGCGATGCTGTCGCAGGAGCGCGCAGCGGCTGCGATCGCGGCGGGGCACTTTGTGGAGCAGATCGTGCCTGTGGAAGTGAAGCGTGGGCGTGAGGTGATCTCGTTCGAGGTGGACGAGCATCCAAAGGCGACCACGCTGGACCAGCTGGCGGGTCTGCGGGCGGTTTTCCAGAAAGAGGGGAGCGTGACGGCGGGCAATGCCTCCGGCATCAACGACGGCGCGGCGGCATTGGTACTGGCGCGGGCCTCGGCTGCGGAGGCGAACGGCCTCGCCCCGCTGGCGCGGATCGTAGGCTATGCCCATGCGGGTGTGCGGCCGGAGGTGATGGGCATCGGACCGATCCCCGCAGTGACGAAACTATTTGAGAAAACCGGGCTGAGCGCCGGAGATTTTGATGTCATCGAAAGCAACGAGGCCTTCGCCAGCCAGGCATTGGCGGTGAGTAAGGCGCTGGGCTTTGATCCTGCGCGGGTCAATCCCAATGGGGGTGCGATTGCGCTGGGTCATCCGGTGGGGGCCACGGGCGCAATCATCACCGTCAAGGCGCTGCACGAGCTACAGCGGATCGGCGGGACGCGGGCGCTGATCACCATGTGCATCGGTGGGGGACAGGGGATCGCATTGGCGATTGAGAGGGTTTAAGAGATGCCATGGGAGCGGGCATTCAGCCTACCCCCATGGCTGAAATAGTTGGAGCTAGGAAAGATAGGGATCAGGTCAACGCGTCGATCAGCGCGATGACAGCTGTGGCCGACGCGGCGCCGACAACGGCGGCAAGTGCGATATAGCGCTTGAAAGGCTTGGGCGCCACCGGCGGCGCGACAGCCTGACGGATGAGCGCGGCTTCGACCAATGCAGGCAAACGAGGACCAAAGCGCGAAAGCACACGCGCCGTTTTCGTAAGATCCGTGACAATCGCCTTCGGCCCGATGGATTTGGTGATGTAGTCGGTCACGATCGGCGCGGCGACCTGCCAGATGTTCATTTGTGGGTTGAGCGACCGGGCGACCCCTTCAACGACGACCATGGTGCGTTGCAGCAAGATCAGCTCGGTCCGGGTTTCCATCCCAAACCGTTCGGTCACTTCGAAGAGGTAGGCAAGCAGGCGGCCCATCGAGATGCGGTCAGCGTCCATGCCAAAAATCGGCTCCCCAACGGCGCGCAGGGCGCGGGCGAACTCATCCACATTCTTGTCGGCAGGAACATACCCCGCCTCAAAGTGGACTTCGGCGACGCGTTTGTAATCCTTGCGGATGAAGCCATAGAGGATCTCGGCATAGACGCGCCGAGTGTATTCGTCGATGTGACCCATGATGCCGAAATCAAACGCGATGATATCGCCGTTTGCAGCTACCTTGAGATTGCCCTGGTGCATATCGCCGTGGAAGTACCCGTCGCGCAGCGCGTGTTGCAGGAACAGCGCCAGGATACGCTCGGACAGCTCGACACGGTCCACGCCGATGGCATCGATGGCGGCGTTGTCGCCCATGGGGACCCCTTCGGCCCAGCCGAGTGTCATCACGCGTCGCGCGGAATAGTCCCATTTGATTTCGGGTAGGTTGAAGCCTTTGTCATTCTTCGTATTGGCCGCGTATTCGGAGGCTGCGGAGGATTCGAGGCGCAGGTCAAGCTCACCGCGCACGACACCATCGAAATGTTCGATCACATCCATGGGACGCAGGCGGCGGGAGCCGGGGGAGAAAATCTCGACCATGCGGGCAGCGAGGTAGAAAGCATCGACGTCTTTTCGGAAAGCTTTCTCGATGCCCGGACGCAAAACTTTTACGGCGACGTACTCGCCCGTTGATTGCAGGCGTGCGCGGTGGACCTGCGCGATGGAGGCGGCGGCAACAGGCTCGCTGAATTCGGAGAACGCCGCCTCGATGGGACGGTCCAGCTCCTTTTCAACCTCCGCTTTCGCCACCTCGATGCTGAAAGGGGGCAGCTGATCTTGCAGGACGCGCAACTGTTGCGCCATCTCCTCGCCGACCACGTCGGGACGGGTCGAGAGGATTTGGCCAAATTTAATGTAGGCCGGACCAAGCGCGGTGAGCGCGCGCGTGGCAGGCTGAAGCGCCGGATCACCTTTATAGCCAAGCGGTTTGAACGGGATCGCAAGCGCGCGCGCAACGAGGCGCACGGCCTTTGGGGCCTCGAAAGCGTCGAGGACGAAGTTCATCGCACCCGTCCGCTCGAGTGTGGCGCCCGTGCGGATCAGGCGCCATATATTGTGGGGTCCGCGCATTTAGATTTTCCAGCCGGAGTGTAATGCGGCGATGCCCATGCTCAGGTTCCGGTATTTGACCTGCTCGAACCCCGCGGCACGGACCATGCCCAGAAAACTGTCCTGATCGGGAAAGTTGCGGATCGACTCGACCAGATATTGATAGCTGTCGCGGTCATTCGCGATCATCTGGCCCATCCGCGGGATGACGTTGAAACTATACAGGTCGTATGCTTTTTGCATTGCAGGATTGGGGAGTTGCGAGAACTCCAGCACCATCAGCCGACCACCCGGTTTGAGCACGCGATAGGCCTCGCTCAAGGCTTCCTGGGGGCGGGTCACGTTCCGGATGCCAAAGGAGATGGTGTAGACGTCGAAGGTGTTTTTCTCGAAGGGCAGGTCCATGGCGTCACCCACGACCCAGTCGAGACTGTCCTGCATTGCTTCCGCCTCGGCTCGCTTGCGTCCCTCGTTCAGCATCCCCTCGGTCAGATCGCAGACTGTCGCATGGCCGTGGCCCGCACGCTTGAGAAATTTGAATGCAACATCGCCGGTGCCACCCGCCACATCGAGCAGTTTTTGGCCGCTGCGCGGGGCCAACCAATCCATCATCGCCTCTTTCCAGATCCGGTGGATACCAAGGCTCATCACGTCGTTCATCACGTCGTATTTGTTGGCCACATCGGTGAACAGACTGCGTACTTTGCCGACCTTCTCGTCTTCGGAAATGGTCTGAGCGCCGAAATGGGTGGTTTTGTCGGTCATGGGCAGGGTCCTGATCTTGTTGTCCTCGGGATATAGCGTCAGGTAGGCAGGTGCAAACCGCCATTTGACGCAGGAGATGTCATGCCAGAGCTGCCCGAAGTGGAAACCGTGCGGCGCGGGCTGGCCCCGGTCATGGAAGGCGCGGTGATCGTGCGTGCGGACGTGAACCGGCTCGATCTGCGTTGGCCCTTTCCCGCGCGGATGGCGGAGCGACTGACGGGGCAGCGGGTGGAAAGACTGCGCCGTCGCTCGAAATACGTGCTCGCCGATCTGAGTTCGGGTGAGACGCTGCTGATCCATTTGGGGATGTCGGGCCGGATGCTCATTTCCGGCGATCCGCTCGGCAGCTTTGTACATGACCACCCGGCGGCGCAAAAGCATGACCATGTCGTGTTTCATATGGAGAACGGCGCGCGGATCACCTTCAACGATCCGAGGCGTTTCGGCGCGATGGACCTGATGGAGACGGCACAGGCCGACGCGCATAAATTGCTCGCAGTGCTGGGGCCGGAACCGCTCGGCAATGATTTCTACGATTCGATTCTGGTGAACGCGTTCAAAGGCCGCAACACCCCCGTTAAATCGGCACTGCTGGATCAGCGGATCGTTGCGGGTCTGGGCAATATCTACGTCTGTGAGACGCTTTTTCGGGCAGGGATCAGCCCCAGGCGGAAGGCGGGGCGCATTGCCACACCCCGTGTCGCGGCGATGGTGCCCATCATCCGCGACGTGCTGTCAGAGGCCATCGAGGCAGGCGGGTCAAGCTTGCGAGACTTTCGACAAGCCGATGGAGAGCTTGGATATTTCCAACATTCGTTCGATGTTTACGGAAGGGAAGGCGAGCCGTGCCGCACACAGGGGTGCACGGCGACGATCGCACGCATCGTTCAATCGGGGCGGTCGTCGTTCTATTGCCCGCGCTGTCAAAGATAGCTTGAACCACGCCGCGCCCATGATATGCACTAGCCTCTTAGGAACAAGGAGAGGGCCGCGCATATGGCTTATGAAACGATCATTCTGGACGTCGACGACCACGTGGCCTTGGTGACGCTGAACCGTCCCGACGCCCTTAATGCGCTGAATGATCAGTTAATGAGCGAGTTGGCCGATTGCCTCAAAAACTGTCAGGACAATGAAAAGGTACGCTGCATCGTGATCACCGGCTCCGACAAAGCGTTTGCCGCCGGGGCCGACATTGCGATGATGAAAGAGAAGTCGTTCGTGGATGCCTTCGCGGGTGACCTGTTCACGCCGGAGACGGACCAGATCATGCGCGTGCGCAAGCCGATCATCGCAGCAGTGTCCGGCTATGCGCTGGGCGGCGGGTGCGAGCTGGCGATGATGTGCGATTTCATCATCTGCTCCGAGACGGCAAAGTTCGGCCAACCCGAAATCAACCTTGGCGTGGTCGCAGGCATCGGCGGCACGCAGCGTCTCACGCGGATCGTGGGCAAGTCCAAGGCGATGGACATGAACCTCACGGGCCGATTCATGGACGCCGAAGAGGCAGAACGCTCGGGCCTCGTCTCGCGCGTGGTGCCGGTGAAAAAGCTGATGGAAGAAGCGATGAGTGCCGCGCACAAGATCGCCGAGAAATCCATGATTTCCGTTATGGTGGTCAAGGAGGCCGTGAACCGCGCCTATGAGGTGCCCCTGCGCGAAGGCCTTCTGTTCGAGCGGCGGATGTTTCACGCGCTTTTCGCCACGGAAGATCAGGAAGAAGGCATGGGCGCATTTCTGGAGAAGCGCGAGGCGCAGTTCCGGGACCGGTAAAGTTAATGTCTCGCGCTCTTGCAAAGAGAAAAACGGCCCCCATCTCTGCAGACACTCTGCTTCCGGACTGTCGGAACTGCGGTTTTACAAAGAGGTACTCGGATGATTAAGCGCTTTCTTCTTTCCTCTATTCTAGTTTGCGCCAGCCTGCCTGCTCTCGGACAGTCGCAGAATATCTCTCTCATCGCAGAGGTTCCGCGCGGTGGCACGGTGACCGTGCAGGGTCAGGTGGAGCGTGTTATGGACTATGACGAATTCAGAATTGCAGACGAGACTGGCTCTATCGAAGTCTACGTCGGACCGACCCGGATCGATATTGCCGTTGGTGAAGCGCTCACGGTCACTGGCTTCGTCGATTCAGACCTTGGTCCGCGCGACATTTGCGCGAGCGAGATTGTAAAAGCAGACGGTACGGTGATCGCTGTCCCGAACTGCGACGGGTAATCCCCTACAAATGCTTTCCGAAAAAATGGTCCGGTGCAGTGTGGCAGCAGTATCGGACCTAGTTCTATGGCGCGGTTCCTTGAGGTCGCGCCATGTGACGGGGTCATCCCGCCTTTACAAGCTGAACCAATTCCAGCTATAGCCGCTTCAATACATGCGCGTGCAGCCCGCTCTGGCTAGAATCACCTATCGGTGGCCTCCCTTGCGGGAGCGGCTTCACGCTTTGACCAGATACAAATGATAGGACGATCCTCATGGCAAATACCCCACAGGCGAAAAAACGCGCGCGTCAGAACGAGAAGCGTTTTGCGATCAACAAGGCGCGTCGCTCGCGCATCCGCACATTCATCCGCAAGGTCGAAGAAGCGATCGAATCCGGCGTGAAGGACGACGCCGTCGCTGCCCTCAAAGCGGCACAGCCGGAGCTGATGCGCGGCGTGACAAAGGGCGTATATCACAAGAATACCGCGTCGCGGAAAATGTCGCGGCTGTCCGCACGGGTCAAAGCGATAGGCTGATCACCACTAACACTGATTTTTATGCAGGCGTCACCTTTGGTGGCGCCTGTGTTGCTTTCTGGACCACTTTCACCGGCCCGCGAGATTCTTTTTGGGCAAAGACAGAGTCAACAAATAAGTTCTGTTGAACCGTTGCACGCGGCCTTGGTACTTAGTTCAAGCGACTCGTGTCGCGGGGGGACAGACCCAAGGAAGCGCCATCATTTTGCTAGGAATGATGGTATATTTGAAGGTCTCTGCCGAAGGTGCTGCGCACTAACGGTAAGAGTTGCGGATGCTGCTGCCAGCACATTTGCCTGTCACGACAGAATAGATGGTGTTCAACGTCTAAAGGCGCCTTTCAGCGCCCTGATTTTGGCACGTCAATGAGTAAAGTCCGAAGGACAGGGTCGGTTTCCCGCTGGGGCCGGGGCCTACTGTTTTTTGTTCTGAGGATTGGTCGGGTGATTGTCGCAGTGGCGGCGCAATGCATGGTGGTAATACGGAATGACAAGGGACCAATGGAGCAGCGTCAAGCAGCGACTTTTGAAAACAGTGGGGCAGAACAATTACACAACGTGGATCGACCCTTTGGCGATGGGTCCGCTGAACGACAGTATCGCAACCCTGAGTGTTCCGACGACATTCTTCGGCAACTACGTCAGTCAGAATTTCGCCGATCTGATTCTGCATGAGATGAAGGCTTATGTCCCGGATTTGTCCCGGCTGCGTTTTGAGGTCGGGGGGAATTCACCCAAGCCTGCCACACGTCAGACCGACGCCATCAATGCGCCGAAAACTCCGCCCACGACCGCAAAGGCGTCCACCACCTACACCGCACCGCTCGAGCGGCGCTTTTCTTTCGATACGTTCGTGGTGGGCAAGCCCAACGAGCTAGCCCATGCCGCCGCACGCCGCGTGGCCGAAGGAGGGCCTGTGACTTTCAATCCGCTGTTTCTTTACGGCGGCGTGGGCCTTGGCAAGACGCACCTGATGCACGCCATCGCCCAGGAGTTGCAGGCGCGCAAACCTGAATTGAGCGTGCTGTACCTATCGGCGGAGCAGTTCATGTACCGTTTCGTACAGGCCCTGCGCGACCGCAAGATGATGGACTTCAAGGAGATCTTTCGCACCGTCGATGTGCTGATGGTCGATGACGTGCAATTCATCGCCGGCAAGGACAGTACCCAGGAAGAGTTCTTTCATACCTTCAACGCATTGGTGGATCAGAACAAACAGATCATCATCTCCGCAGACCGCGCGCCGCAGGACATCAAGGACCTCGAGGACCGTGTGAAGTCGCGCCTGCAATGCGGCCTCGTCGTCGATTTGCATCCAACGGACTACGAGCTGCGCCTCGGCATCCTGCAAACCAAGGTGGACACGCACCGCGCCTCCTATCCTGAGTTGGAAATGGAAGAAGGGATCCTCGAATTCCTCGCGCACCGCATCTCTACAAACGTGCGCGTGCTTGAGGGGGCGCTGACGCGGCTGTTCGCCTTCGCGTCGCTTGTGGGGCGGCGCATCGATATGGAGCTGACACAGGACTGTCTGGCAGATGTGCTGCGTGCCTCTGAGCGGAAGATCACTGTCGAGGAGATCCAACGCAAGGTGTCGGATCACTACAACATCCGTCTGTCCGATATGATCGGACCCAAGCGGCTGCGCAGCTTTGCACGGCCCCGTCAGGTGGCGATGTATCTGAGCAAGCACATGACCAGCCGTTCCCTGCCCGAGATCGGGCGCCGCTTTGGCGGGCGCGACCATACGACCGTCATGCACGGCGTAAAACGTATCGAGGAGCTGAAGCTTTCCGATGGTCAGATCGCCGAAGATCTGGAGCTTTTGCGCCGCGCGCTCGAGGCGTGAGCACAGACGGTGCAGTGTTGCCACAGGGCAGCCCTTGACGGGGCCGCCATTTGGGTTTCAGGTCGCTTACCTCTTGTGAATGGACAGCAAGCGGGTACGTTGCGTGTTCCGACCCCGTGCAGTGGAGAATAGGCATATGAAATTCAGCATCGAACGCGCCGCGTTGCTCAAGGCCGTCAGCCAGGCACAGTCGGTCGTGGAGCGTCGTAACACCATCCCGATCCTCGCCAACGTACTGATCGAGGCCGAAGGTGGCGAGGTCTCCTTTCGCGCGACCGATCTGGACATTGAGGTGGTGGATAAGGCCACTGCGCAGGTGGAGCGCGCAGGTGCCACGACGGTGGCGGCGACCACGTTGCACGAGATCGTACGAAAGCTGCCCGATGGCGCGCTCGTCTCGCTGACGGCGGACACGGCGGCGGGTCGTTTGACGGTCGAGGCCGGGCGTTCCAATTTCTCGCTGGCAACCCTGCCCAAGGAAGACTTTCCCGTGATGGCCTCGTCCGAGTATGCGTCGAATTTTTCGGCCAATGCGGCGGTCTTGCGACGCCTGTTCGACAAGTCCAAATTCGCGATTTCCACGGAGGAAACGCGCTATTATCTCAACGGTGTCTATATGCACATCGCCGATGGCGATGGTGGCAAAATGCTGCGCTGTGTGGCAACCGATGGGCATCGTCTGGCGCGGATCGACGCGGATATGCCAGAGGGGGCTGCCGACATGCCCGGCGTAATCGTACCGCGCAAGACCGTGGGCGAGATGCGCAAGTTGCTGGAAGACGACGATATGAAAATCGCCGTCTCGGTGTCGGAGACCAAGGTCCGCTTTGCCACGCCACAGATCACCCTCACCTCCAAGGTCATCGATGGCACTTTCCCCGACTACACCCGCGTGATCCCACAGGGCAACACCCGCAAGCTGGAAGTGGACGCCGCCGATTTCGCCCGCGCGGTAGACCGCGTCGCCACCGTCAGCTCCGAGCGGTCGCGCGCCGTGAAGCTGCAACTGGACGAAGACCGGCTGATCCTGTCGGTCAACGCGCCCGACAGTGGTGCCGCCGAAGAAGAGCTGGCCGTGGCTTACAGCGACGAGAAGCTGGAGATCGGATTCAATGCGAAATATCTGCTGGAGATTGCAAGCCAGGTGGACCGCGAGAATGCCGTGTTCCTGTTCAACTCCTCTGGCGATCCGACATTGATGCGTGAAGGCAACGACATGTCCGCCGTTTACGTTGTGATGCCGATGCGTGTGTAACGAGCGCCGGAATTTTTGGAAATTCCGGTCCGGATTTTTCGAAAAATTCGGCCAGCAATAGATGGCACAGCTCTATCTTTTGAACCTGACGCTCTCGCATTTCCGAAGCCACAAGCGCGCGGTGATCGGCGTCGACGCGCGCTCTGTTGCCATCCACGGCGACAATGGCGCCGGCAAGACGAACATTCTCGAGGCGCTGTCGCTTTTGTCGCCCGGCCGTGGCCTGCGCCGCGCCAGCGCGGAGGATATGACGCGGCGCCCCGAGGCGCTGGGCTGGAAGATAACGGCGCTGCTGCACGGGCCCAAAGGCATCAACGAGATCGAGATCATCTCTGAGAACGGGGCCGCGCGGCAGGTGCGCATTGATGGCAAGCCTGCACCGCAAATGGCGCTGGGGCGCATTGCGCGGGTGCTCTGGCTGATCCCCTCCATGGACAGGCTCTGGATCGAAGGGGCCGAGGGGCGGCGGCGGTTCCTGGACCGTATGGCGCTCAGCTTTCTGCCCGATCACGGTGAGATCTCCCTTTCGTACGAAAAGGCGATGCGCGAGCGCAACCGACTGCTCAAGGATATGGTACGGGAGCCTTCGTGGTACACTGCCCTCGAGGCGCGGATGGCCGAGGCGGGTGTTGCGATCCATCACAACCGTCTGCACACACTGGCTGCTCTGGCCACCGCGCAGGAGGCTGCAGAAACGACGTTTCCAACGGCCACGCTGGCGCTTGAATGTGACATGCCGGGGGATGCGGAGACGATGCGCACCGCGCTTGCGGACAACCGCATGCGTGATCTGTCCGCAGGGCGCACGCTCATCGGGCCACACCGCGCTGATCTGTCGGGGGTCTATACCTCCAAGGGGGTTCCCGCGCGCGATTGCTCCACTGGAGAGCAAAAGGCACTTCTGGTCTCGCTTATTCTTGCCAACGCCCGTGCGCTGGCCGCTGATTTCGGCGCGCCGCCGCTGTTACTGCTGGATGAGGTGGCGGCCCATCTGGACGCGACCCGGCGCGCAGCGCTTTATGACGAGATCACGGCGCTAGGCGCGCAGGCCTGGATGACCGCCACGGAAGACGGTCTTTTCCAGTCGATGGGCGCCCGTGCGCAGACGCTCTTGGTGAGCGAAGCAGACGGCCTGTCTCACGTCACCCTGAATGCCTGAGCGCCATGGCGAACTACCACAAAATCTTGTGTCTATTGCGTGACATTCCTCCTTTAAAACCGTATATTTAGCGGGTCAGATATTAGGATCAGATAGATGTCCGAGACAGAGCAGCAACCCGAAGAATACGGCGCCAATTCCATCAAGGTTCTCAAGGGCTTGGAGGCTGTTCGCAAGCGTCCGGGAATGTACATCGGTGACACCGACGACGGCTCCGGCTTGCACCATATGGTATACGAGGTTGTCGACAACGGCATCGACGAAGCCTTGGCCGGTCATGCGGACCATGTGTCCGTCACGATCCACGAAGACAGCTCCGTTTCCGTCTCGGACAACGGGCGCGGCGTGCCTGTAGGCATCCATGATGAGGAAGGCGTTTCCGCCGCCGAAGTCATCATGACCCAGCTGCATGCGGGTGGCAAATTCGACAGTAATTCTTACAAAGTGTCGGGCGGCCTACACGGCGTCGGCGTCTCGGTCGTCAATGCGCTGAGCGACTGGCTGGAGCTGCGCGTCTGGCGCGACGGCTTCGAGCATGTCGCACGCTTTGAGGGCGGCTTCACCACCAAACACCTCGAAAAGCTTGGTGCGACCACGCAAACGGGCACTGAGGTCCGCTTTCTCGCTTCACTTTCGACGTTTTCCAATCTCGACTATTCCTTCGAGACGCTGGAGAAGCGCCTGCGCGAGCTGGCGTTTCTGAACTCAGGCGTCAAGATCATCCTGCGCGACGAGCGGCCCACGGAGGCGCTGGAAACGGTGCTCTATTACGACGGTGGCGTGAAGGAATTCGTCAAATACCTCGACCGCAACAAATCCTCCATCCTGCCGGAGCCGATTTTCATCACCGGCGAAAAGGACGACATCGGCGTCGAGGTCGCGATGTGGTGGAACGACAGCTATCACGAGAACGTCCTGCCGTTCACCAACAATATCCCGCAGCGCGACGGCGGAACGCATATGGCGGGCTTTCGCGGTGCGCTGACGCGGACAATCAACAATTATGCGCACTCCAGCGGCATCGCCAAAAAGGAAAAGGTCACCTTCACCGGCGATGATGCCCGCGAGGGGCTGACGTGCGTTTTGAGCGTGAAAGTGCCGGACCCGAAGTTCAGCAGCCAGACCAAGGATAAGCTTGTAAGCTCCGAAGTGCGCCCCGCCGTCGAAGGCTTGGTGAACGAGAAGCTCGCCGAGTGGTTCGAGGAAAACCCTCAGATTGCCAAGATCGTTGTAGGGAAGATCATCGAGGCCGCGCATGCCCGCGAGGCCGCGCGCAAAGCGCGCGATCTGACGCGACGCAAGACTGCGATGGACGTGAATTTCCTCGCCGGTAAGCTCAAGGATTGCTCGGAGAAGGACCCAAGCAAAACCGAAGTCTTCTTGGTGGAGGGAGACTCCGCCGGTGGCTCCGCCCAGACGGGCCGTGACCGCCAGACGCAGGCGATCCTACCGCTCAAGGGTAAGATCCTGAACGTGGAGCGCGCACGGTTCGACCGTATGCTCGGCAGCCAAGAGATCGGAAACCTCGTTATGGCACTGGGCACCGGCATCGGGCGGGATGAGTTCAACATCGACAAGCTGCGCTATCACAAGATCGTCATCATGACGGATGCAGACGTGGACGGCGCACACATCCGCACCCTGCTGCTCACGTTCTTCTACCGCCAGATGCCACAGCTCATCGAGAACGGTCACCTCTACATCGCGCAACCGCCACTTTACAAAGTGTCGCGCGGGAAATCGGAGGTCTACCTCAAGGATCAGGCCGCGATGGAGGAATACCTCATCCAGCAGGGTATCGAGGGCACCATGCTGCGCCAAGGCAACGGCGAGGAGATCAGCGGGCAGGATCTGGCACGTGTGGTTGAACTTGCTCGACAGATGCGTCGTGTGCTCGAGGCGTTCCCGACGCATTATCCCCGCCACATCCTTGAGCAGGCAGCGATTGCAGGCGCCTTCGTTCCCGGCGCGGTGGACGCAAACCTGCAAGGCGTGGCGGACAAGGTAGCCAAACGCCTCGATCTGATCGCGCTTGAATACGAGCGCGGCTGGCAGGGCCGGATCACGCAGGACCATGGGATCAAACTCGCGCGGATCCTGCGCGGGGTAGAAGAAGTGCGCACGCTCGACGGTAAAATGCTGCGCGGTGGCGAGGCGCGCAAATCGGGCTCTTTCACCGAGCATTTGCAGGATGTCTACAACCTGCCCGCAACGCTGGTGCGGAAAGATCGCAGCCAGCTGATCAACGGACCCATGGACCTCCTTAATGCTGTTCTGACCGAAGGTGAGAAAGGACTCTCCCTGCAACGCTACAAAGGTCTGGGAGAGATGAACCCTGATCAGCTTTGGGAGACGACGCTGGACCCCGAAGCACGCACGCTCTTGCGGGTCAGGGTCGAGGATATGGCCGAAGCGGATGATTTGTTTACCAAGCTGATGGGTGACGTGGTGGAACCGCGTCGTGAGTTTATCCAGCAAAACGCACTGAGCGTCGAAAACCTAGACTTCTGATGATTTGTAGGATCGCGTGTAATCGTGCGCGATCCCCAAAAGTTTGCGCGATTTGCCCACAATCTTGCGCATTTGCAAACGTGGGAACTATGGCGGAGAGGCACACCAGCTATGCATTGAGGCGCGGACTTTTGACCAGTGAACATGGGGGCCTTTTGCAAAGTATGCCCAACTTGCCTTTGTCATTTCCGTTTAAAGTCGACGAAATATGACCTGCACCCCTGAAGGGGCCACCAAATCGTGTCCATTCTCTCCGTTGGCCAATGGAATCGTGGACTAATCAATCATGCTCTCGATCACGGCACATATTGGTCTCCTTCAGGTAGTGCAACTATTTCCATTGCGGCTTGTAGAACAAAACGGGTCTTCGACCAGCCGAGATTTGGGTAGGCAATTGCAGCACGCAAACGCCGGGGCGATGTCCGCCGTGAGGCGAAAATCGCCGGAGTTTTCGTCACTCGGCGCCAATCACGTTCTACTATGAATGCCACCGAGTCAGCTGCTGGCGGGCGTAGATTCGGCTGTGTGAAGTAGTGTGCCCACAATCCATGGCAGGAAAGCAACGTGTCAGGTGCAAGCCGATCAAGCAAGGTGGTGGCGAGCGATGACACAATATGAGTCGACCAGTCAGATGTGGTGGGATTGACGACCGTCGCCCATGCGTCGGTTGATCCAGTAAAGAAAATTCACTCGAGGTCGTCTCGCCAGGCTGATCACGCGGCCAGCATTGGCGTGCGCTCCTGCATCAGCCCGCCACTGTGCAACGGGCAACTGATCGAGTTCTTTGGCGGAGGTTTTATCGAATAGCGCGACGATCACGTTGCCGATGAGTAGCTCATCGTACCCCTCGGGCCATGACCAAAGTTGACCATCGTAGAGGCCCACCTTGCCTCGATCAAACGCTGATCTGCCATCACGTCCAGATCGTCGACGACAAGATTGCGTGCCTGGCCTTCTGCGCAGGGCCTGCTCGGCAGTAGTGAGCTTTGACCTGACTTCGGGTGGATTGAGGTCTCGAGGAGGCCGTCATATGGAGTCCTTGCCTATGAAATTACTTGCGGCAATGAGGGTTTTACCAGTTCCGATTAAGCCACGGAGCAGGACGCGTCCCCCAATTATAGCTGTTCCAAGTAATTGTTCCTGCGCAAGCCAGCTCAAATGGCGCGCCTGAAGCGGCGGAGGCCCTTCAAAGGCTGTGGTAGGCATTTGAAGAGCGTGCGAGTGGGCCTGGGCGGGGTGCCATCGCCGCAGTTATCAGGGCGCGTAAGTCCTGCACTGGAAGCTGGACCCCTGTCGCGCCCACGAAAATGCGCAGGAACTGCGCTCGGATTGACGCGCGGCGCAGTGCTAATAATAGGAAGGCAATATTCAGAGAGTAAGCCAACTTTCAAATTCAGCGCCGGTCACAGGTTTGTGCATCATTGGCCCGAAGATTGCCATCCTGAAAGAGCTATAACACCAAAAACCTCAATTAAACATGTAGCTTCGATGATATCAGGATTGGGAAAGGCTTATGCGGATTTCTCATTCGTTATCCCTCCGCACAAACGCATTGCTGAGCTACCACCCGAAAATCGGACACTGACGTGATCTGCGATTTGTAGTCTGCTGATTTTCAACACGAAGGAGATCAGATATGTCGAAACGGAAGCACCATCACCCAGAGTTTAAGGCCAAGGTGGCGTTAGAGGCGCTGAAGGGTGAAGAGACGGTGAGCGAGCTTGCCAGCCGGTTCGGGGTTCACCTATTACCGGCAACACATGCAATGCATGTGTGAGAGGCGACGATGATCCATCAATGGAAGCGGGCACTGCTTGAAGGCGCATCAGGCGTCTTCGAGCGGGGCAGCCGGAAAGCACCGGAAGTCGATGAAGAGCAGGTCAAAGACCTACATGCCAAGATCGGGGAGTTGGCCGTCGCCAACGATTTTTTGGCCAGAAAGCTCAAACCTTGGACCGGCAAGTGAGGCGCGGGATGATTGAGCCGAAGCTATCAGGTCTGTCAGTCAGCAAGCAGTGTGCGGTGCTGTCGATCTCGCGATCGTCGTTTTACGATGAGCCCAAGGGCGAGACCGAGATGAACCTCGATCTGATGCGGCTGATCCAATGCCCGGCAGGGTTATGCGCAGCATGATCCCGAGAGGGGACAAGCAGTTCCTGGAGACCCCGTTTTACGGAGTGCGTCAGCCTCTCGGGACATTGCCTGCGGCAATACCCTGTCGGCCAATGGATGACATGGCATCTGCGCAATGAAGATCATCTGGTGAACGAAAAGCGGGGGTGGGTTCCTCCGGTCAGGCGTTTGATGCGACTGATGGGCCTCATGCCGATCTATCAGACACCCAACACGAGCAAGGCTGCGAAAGGCCATAAGATTTACCCCTATCTTCTGCGTGGGCTGCGCGGGGACCGGGCCCGACCAAGTCTGGTGCGCCCCCTCTCGGGACATTGCTGTGCAATGCCCTGCCGGGCAGTGGACATCACCTATCTACCGATGCGGCGAGGCTTTCTGTATTTGGTTGCCATCCTCTGCCCGGCAGGGCTATGCGCAGCATGATCCCGGGAGGGGTGGACTGGCACACGCGCAAGGTGTTGGCGTGGCGCATCTCAAACACGCTGGAAGCGGAGTTCTGCGTCGACGCTCTGAACGAGGCCATCCACAAATTTGGTTTGCCACAGATCATGAAGACGGATCAGGGAAGCCAGTTCACATCGTTCGCATGGACGGATCGGCTGCGGCGATCAGGCGTGCGCATCTCCCCTCTCATGCATGTAAACATGCACTGCCGGGGCAGTGGATGGACGGCAAAGGTCGCTCTCTCCCCTCTCATGCATCTTCGATGCATTGCCGGGCAATGGACAACATCTTTGTCGAACGACTGTGGCGGTCTCTGAAATACGAATGCGTCTATCTGCATGCTTGGGAGACCGGGTCAGAAGCCAAGGCAGGGATCAGAAAGTGGATCGGGTTCTACACTCACAAGCAACCGCGTTCTGCCCTTGGCGGACAACCACCTGCCGTGGTCTATTGGCAGAGAATTGACACAAACAACCCCGATCAGCAGGTGCAAAAAGAAGCTCAATTTACGCCCGATACTGTCAAACTAATGGGGAGTGGCTCATTGCACATGGACTAACGAGGAGGTGCAACAGCTTTTCTCGGGCGCCGAAGCGGCCTATCGTGCGAATTCTGAGTATTTCCTTGGCACAATTGTAACAATCGAAAGAACGGATTCCCACACACTCAGTGTCGTGGATCGACAGCGTCAGCGACAGCTGACGACTACATATTTGCTGATCGCTGCAATAAGAGATTACTTTCATGGGAGAAAAATTGGCGAAGAGATATCTACGTCACTTCAGAATAGCTATCTGTTTAGCAGCGACCGGCGGAAGGCCTCAAACAGCGGCTTGCTCTACACACTGATGACAGGTGACCTGCTCCCCTGAGAGACCGCTATTTTAGGTTAGCTCTGTTCAGGTTTTGGTCTTTCTTCGATCCGCTAGCATATTCCGCCGGTGTCAAGCCAGCGAGGCTTGAATGTGGGCGGTTGTGGTTGAAATCGGCGCGCTATGCCAAGATGATGACCCGTTCAAACGGCGGCGTTGTGACGGCAATTGGCGAAGATGCCATAAAAAGTCCTGCTTACAAGCCGGACGGCACGCCCATGCTGACGATCATTGTCGCCGGAGAGACGGCCCGCAGCCAAAACTTCAGTCTCAATGGCTATGGCGTGGAAACCAACCCAAAGATGGCAAAACTGCCCGTTGGCAGTTTTTCGGATTTGGTTCCTGCGAGACGGCTACTGCCGTTTCGTTGCCTTGCAAGTTCTTTAGATTCACCCTTGACGAATAGTCTTATGAGAAGGGTATCTCCCATCAGAACGTGTTATATGTATCGCGCCACGCTGGTTTGCATGTCGAATGGTGGGACAACAATACCTTCGACAAGAACCTAGCAGATCGCCTTCCATCGCGGACATTTACCAACACCGAAAACGAAGAGTTTTTCGCGGCCGGTGAATGTATGGATGGGATATTCATACAAGCGCTGCAGGATTATGCTGACAGCGTGACACAAGACACTGTTCTGGTCTTGCATCAAATCAGTAGCCACGGTCTGAACCGCCCCGATTTTACCGGAGACTGTTAAGTTCTGCTCAAGCGACTTTATCGAATGTTTGGGTAGGATGCCTCCTCGGCTTCGGTTCGTGTGATATATACGATGGGCTCGAGCGGTCGGCGATTGTTAAACCAATCCACCCATTTCAAGGTTTCCCATTCGACGGCATCTGCGGTCTTCCACGGGCCCAATCTATGGATGACTTCTGCTTTGAACAGACCAATCTCCGTCTCAGCCAGCGCGTCATCCCCTGCCCGGCAGGGTTATGCGCAGCATTATCCCGAGAGGGATAACCGTCGCCGACGGTTCCCCCACTGAGTTCCAGGCCAGCATCGGCCAACCGTTCAGTGTACTTGATCGACAGGTATTGGGCGGATTCAACCAGTCGTCGCAACACCCCATTTTAGGAGGTGTAGATGACAAAAACAGACAAACGGAAATCCTAGCGTTCAACACGGGTCAAATTGAGCTCGCCAGGAAGGCCATCAGTCTGGCAACGTGAAAATCGATGCCGGTTTTGGAAGGGCGTCGCCGCAGGTCTCTCCAGTGAGGTATCCGCTGTGGAAGCGGGTGTTTCCGGTCCAGTCGGAATTCGGTGGTTTGGGAGTTCTGGCGGAAGGCCCCCGACACATTTTGCACCATCAGCGCTGCCAGTGATGAGGCGCAATCTGACATTTTCTGAGCGAGAAGAGATTGCCTTGGAATGTGCGCGAGGCACAGGTAACCGCGCTATCGCACGCAAGCTCTCTCGGTCACCCAGCACGGTATCGCGAGAGATCAGGCGCAATTCCGGAACGCGCAGTGGAGAATTCGACTATCGCGCGATTACGGCGCAGTGGCATGCGGATCGTGCAGCACAGCACCCGAAACCAAGTAAGCTGGCGAGCAATCCAGCCCTGCGCGATTATGTGCAGGACCGTCTTTCCCGTCTCATCGCTACGCCGGGTAGCATCACCTTCGATGGGCCTGTTGTGGTATGGAAAGGGCGACGTGCTGTTCATCGGCAAAGTCGGCGCTGGTCCTGTGCCTGGAGCCCAGAACAGATCGCGCATCGTCTGAAAATAGACTTTACTGAGGACACAGAAATGCGGATCAGCCACGAGGCCATCTATCAGGCGCTGTATATCCAAGGATGGGGTGCCTTGAAGCGGGAACTGTCGGCCTGTCTGCGCTCGGGCCGTGCTCTGCGATTGCCTCGCGAACGCGCACGGGGTCGTGGCAGACCTTTTCTCGCGGATGCGCTGATGATCAGCGACCGCCCGGCAGAAGTTAGCGACAGGGCTGTGCCTGGCCATTGGGAGAATGACCTCAGTCTCGGCCTCAGAAGTTCAGCGATTGGCACGCTGGTCGAGCGCACAACACGCTTCACCATGCTTTTGCAACTGCCGCGCATGGAGGGCTATGGGAGGGGCGATGTACCCAAGAATGGACCGGCACTGGCCGGCCATGGTGCAGAGGCCGTCCGCGACGCTATCGTGGTGACAATCATGGGACTTCCTGCGGATCTTCGTCGATCTTACCCTTGGGATCAGGGGGCGGAGATGGCCCAACATGCGCAGCTCCAGATCGACACGGGTCTGGAAATCTATTTCTGCGACCCTCAAAGCCCCTGGCAGCGCGGGAGCAACGAAAACACCAATGGTTTGCTGCGGCAATACTTTCCCAAAGGCGCAGATCTCAGCCAACACGGTGTCAATGAGTTGAGCGCAGTCGCACATGCTTTGAACACAAGACCCCGCAAAACCCTCGGTTGGCGCACGCCTGCAGAAGCACTCGACGGACTGCTCAAACAGGATATAATTGCGACGCTAGGGTGAATCCGCCTTGGCTGCCCCGATCGCCGTGATGGATCAGGTTCTCTGAAGGCCGTCGTTCATAAAACGCCTGTTCCAAAGCACCCAAGACAAATTGCGTCTGCTGTGATTTGGAGGCCCGGCAGCCGACAATTTTGTTGGCGAATGTGTCGATCACATATGCGACGCACACAAAGCCTTGCCAGGTAGAGACATAGGAAAAGTCTGACACCCAAAGTTGGTTGGGCATAGTCGCGCGGAACTGCCTGTTCACTCGATCCATTGGGCAGGGCAGGGATTTATCTGGCCAAGTCGTCTTCACCTTCTTGCCACGCCGAACGCCTTAAATGTCAATGTCTCGCATCAGCCGCTCAACGGTGCAGCGGGCGATGTCAAACTTCTCTCGTTTCATCATTGCTCGTCGTCGGCATGCTGCCGAGAGGGGGCATGCCAAAGTTTGCGCGCACCATAAACCTCAAGTTTATCTTCCCGGACACGTCTCATCTCAGGGCGCAATTCAGCGTCCCTCTTCGCGCGATCCGATGCCTTGCTTGGATCACGTTCGATGTACAGGTGCGCATAGAACGTCAAAGGGGCGATCTCTAGCACACGGCAGATCGGCTCGACCCCACACACCTTCCGGTGTTCTTTGATAAAAGCAATCATTTCCGAAGCGGGCGGTCGAGCTCCGTCCCGCTGCCCGGCAAGGCCTTGCAGTTCAAGGTCCCGAGAGGGGGGCAAAATACGCCGATGTTTTCTTCAGTATCTCATTGGCTTGCCGAAGCTGGCGGTTCTCGTGCTCCAAGGCTTTGATCCGGTCACGTTCGGCGGTCGTCAGACCGTCGCGCCGACCGCTGTCCGTCTCAGCGCGTCGCACCCAAGCGCGAAGCGTATCAGGCCCGAAACCAATCTTAGGCACAATCGATTTGATCGCAGCAGACTGGCTACCAAACTCACCCTGATGCTCGAACACCGTCCGCACGGCCCGTTCGCGCATTACGGATCAATATCTGTTTCCACGTTTGTTCTTTTCCATGACCCACTGTCCTTACTTCTGGGTCTCCGGCAAACAAGGGGCGGTTCATAGGCCTGATTGAGGCAGTATTCCTGATGTCCCGAGCGTACTCGCCCTCTTCGACATACCTGATCCGAAGGTGCGGGATCGAATCATCCAGGATTATGTCCTCAGGCGGTATGCGAATGATTTCCGCCTGGCGGCAGCCGGTTTCCGCGATGACAATTCTGGCGTCGATCCGCTCATCGGTCACTATACCCTCAGCCAGCTTGCCGCAAATGAAGCTCTTGACCCAAGCCTTAGGCAAAGCAGGCTTCCCGCCCTTGTTCGATGACTTGTTCTTCTTCGGTGGTGCCTGGATTTTGAACCCTGCCATAGGGTTGAACTTCTGACTTGGCAGAGTTTCCGCAAGCTCATGATACTCGTCGATAATCTGTCGCAGATGCCGTACCCTCTTCACCGCCTGATCATGAGAAATGCAGCCAAAATTAACTCGGTCCTGCCAGTGCTTGTGGTAGCGACGAGCACCGTCTTCGGTCATTTCATGAACGTGTTTGTTTGAGATGACCTCGGCGAAAATTCAAGCGGCATGTTTGTAACGGTTCCCCCACTACCGCTTCTGGTCAGAATTCTTGCTACGTATCTTGTGATCCCAGTTCGTTTCCATGACCGTCGGCATTTCAAGTATCCGTACATGAGACACGTCGCATACACCCAGCGCCACTGGAACCAGCGGGGAGTCCGTTGGAACCTGCACGAGCTTCTCGATGCGTGAGACAAGTTCCTCGAGCGGTCCTGACACCAACCCTCCAATTGGTATCTATGGTATTAGCAGCGACACCGATGCATAGAAGGCCTTAAGAGATGGTCCGGAATCTTGGTTCAGCAGCTTCGCCTTCCAGATCTTTTGCAATGCCTTCTTATTGAGAGCGGCGCGACCCTGTGCCTCGCTGGGATCGCGAGTTTTAAGGACTGATTGATCTCGGCGCGGGTTTCAACAGTTCGAAACTCAGCGGGCACCCGCCAGCGCAGATAAAAGACGTTGCCACGACACTCAACGCCGTCGATAAAGTTCGAAATACTCATCAGGAAAGTACTCCACAGTTTGCCACACAACGGAGCCGCGGCAGTTAGTCGATGTTTCGACCCGCTTGCGCTCCAAGTAGCCAGAATATGGGAACATTATCGGGGCAGCGGAAATCGCGTCGCCGCCACCCTTGATTGCTCTTCTGGGCACCAAATTATCCCCTACAGATCGTTTATCTTCAGGCATGCCTTACGCTGATCGGCGTGGACTTGCGGAAACCCTCCAACAGGTGACAGAATGACCAAGTGTTCTGGCGCGCATGCTCCTGTACTCAAGCATGCCGCCCGGTATGGCAGGCGTGAGGTATTCGTCGGGTCGTGTCTATGCGGCCTCAGGGAAGGGATGCATAACGACGATGATCGAGGTCTTGGCAATCCCTTTCGCCGCATGTGGTGCAATTTCGACGGGGTGCACTGCCGCCTGCCGCGCCGCATCTGCGTGCAGCGCTTCATGAGCGATGCCGACCGCATACCGTCAAGCCTGAAATGCTGGTTGACCCTGAGCCGCCTTTTGCAGCCGTTGATCCATTTAGGGGCACGGCGCCTCCACAACAGGCAAGGGCTCGACAGCGAACGCTTTTCCGAACGGCTGGGTCGTGCGACCGCAGCACGTGGGGAGGGACAGCTTATCTGGATCCATGCGGCCAGTCTTGGTGAGATCAGCCAGGCGGCCGGCCTGCTCGATGCACTGGAAAAAACGCGCGGGGTGCGATTGATCGTCACCACCATGACACTGGCAGGCGCCGATTGGGCCGCAAAGAACCTGCCGGCTGTTCCGCACCAATATCTGCCACTGGACACGCCCCGCGCCGTCGGCGGGTTTCTCGACCACTGGTCGCCCGATCTGGCCATGTTCATCGAGGCCGACATCTGGCCGCGCCTCGTGATGGAGAGCGCCGCACGCAAGATTCCGTTAGTATTGATAAATGCGCGCCCTTCGAAATCACGCGACCGCGCCCCAAAATTCTACGGCTACCTGCTGTCCCAATTCTGTGCGATCACCTGTAAATCCGCGCAGGTGCTGGAGGGGCTCCGCGCACTCGGGCTCGCGCGCGAAAAGCTCCATTATTTCGGCGATCTGCGTGCGTCGGTGCCCGCCCTGCGTGTAGACGCCTTGGCAGCTACCACGCTGTCGCGCGCCATCGCGGACAGACCCGTCTGGATCGCAGCGTCCAGCCACGCCGCCGACGAGGCGCAAATCCTCTCCGCCTGTAAAACCGTAGGCGAACAGCACCCGGAGGCGCTGCTCATTTGGGCGCCGCGACACCCGAAAAGAGCGCCAGATATCCTTGAGGCCGCCTCCGACCTTGTGGTGCACAGCCGGAGCAAATTGGAACCCATCACGCCACGCACACAGATATACCTTGCAGATACCTTTGGTGAGCTGGGTACGCTATTCTCATGCAGCAAAATTGTATTTCTGGGGGGATCGTTCGGCAGCGAGGGCGGGCATAACCCCTATGAGCCCGCAAACTTTGGGTGCTACATGATCACCGGGCCCCATGTCCGAAACCACCGCGACGCGTTTGAGGCGTTCATTCGCGCAGGGGCCGCAGAAACAGTGCCCGACGCGCCACATCTGGCGCAGCGGGTATCACAGCTGATCGAGGCGAGGGATGCCGACGCGCGCGGTGCAAACGCCCATGCGTTGGTAGCCGCGGGAAACGAGGCTGCGCCCAAGACGCTGGCGCTGCTTCTCGCGACACTGAGGGCGGACCATGCAGATCACAACTAGGCACGAGACCTGCAATCAAACCATGTGGTACGACAAACGCATCGTGCCAGAAATCGAACCTCGGTTCTTCGATCCGGAGTGGCACCGGCGCGAGGGTGGATACCTGGGCAGCGCGACAGGCCGTGGCAGCGCGCATTTCGTTCGCCACGACGGCCATGACCTCGTCATTCGCCCGGCCCGGAGAGGTGGCCTGATCGGGCGGATCAACTCAGAGCTTTATTTGCGAGGCGGCGCGGAACGCAGCCGGACGTATCGCGAATACAAATTGCTCGAATGGATGTCCGCGCAAAATCTTCCCGTGCCGAAACCTGTCGCGGCGCGCTATGCGCCCTGCGGTCCGTGGTACCGCGCCGACCTCATAACCCAGCTCATTCCAAACGCACGCACGTTGGCGGACATCTTGCACGACCGCGCGCTGCCAGCGCAGGTTTGGTCCGACATCGGCGCGGTGATCCGCCGGATGCACGCACTGGGCGTGGACCATACCGACCTCAACTGCCGTAATATCCTGCTGGACGCAGACATGCAGGTTTGGCTGATCGATTTCGATAAATGCCGCCGCCGCCCGGATGGTAGATGGCAATGCAGAAACATCGCACGGCTCAAGCGGTCCTTCGAGAAAGAAGCCATACAGCATCCGCAGGTCCAGTGGAGCAAAGCGGATTGGGCCGATCTGCTGGCAGGTTACGAAAGCTGATACACCGCGCGGTGATCAGCCTTCGATGCGCTGCCACCCGCGCGCCCAGATGTCGGGGTTGACGCTCGTCGGATCCGCAAACCACATGGCCGGTGCCGCCACGACCTTATCCCTGCGCGGATTGAGCCATGCGCCCCACCACGAGAAGGAAGAATTGGCGATGATGTGATGGCGGCACGCGCTCATCAGTCTGAGATCTTCGACATTGCGAGAGGCATCGTTGTGCCCAACCACGCGCACGTCACAGGGCAACTGCATATTGGCCCGAACCCATTCGGGATCATCGGAAAACACATAAATGACGGGCGCGGCGCCGATCTGTTCGGTCACATAGGCCAGCGCACGGTCGTAATACGCTGGCGTGCAGGTCCCGTGGTGCGCGGCGAACTTTGCGTTGCGCACGTAATCACCACGCCGCACATGCAATGACACGGCACGCGGCTCCGCTGCAATCTCGGCAAGCCAGCGGGCGTTCTGCGGATCGGGAGGCCGCGCGGGTGTCAGCTCTGCGCGAACGACATCTGCATGTGCCTCGAAATAACGCTCTGACTGAAAATACCCCTCCAGCCAAGCCGCTCCGCCTATGCCTGCGATTGCTGGGTCAAAGCCGAGGCTGCGCTCCCGCGAGACCTGCGGATGGCGCCGCATAAGTTGCGCCGCGATATAGGCGATGGGGCGCTCCCGCAGCAGCGGCGGAAGGAGGGCTTCGTCGACCACCACATCGCCCAGCGCGAACTGGTCCAACCCATAGCCATGCTCACGCGCCCGCCCGTAGTGGCGCAAATCCAGGGCCAGCCATTGCCCGGTCTCCAATGCGAGCGCGCGACCGGCGGCATATTGAAACATCTGGTTGCCGAGGCCACCCTTCACCCGAACGAAAATCATTGGTCGGCTCCCTTGTGATCCCGACTTCCGGGCCGCTGCGGCGTTCCGCGCATCCTACGCGCGCCGCGACCATTGCTCCCAGACAAAATCATAACTCCAGTCGCAGATATGCGTCTCAGCAAGTCGTGAGTGTATTTCGGCACGCCGCTGGATATCCGCTTCGGAATACATGTGGAACTGTACCTGTAGGATGCCGATACGATCCATCACTTGCGCATCGATCAATGCGGGCAAAAGATCATATTCGCCCCCTTCGATATTGACCTTCATCAGGTCGATCCGGGGCACGCCAACGCGGTCGAAGAACGCAGCGACCGGTTCTATCCGCCCTGTGACGGATTTCTTTGCAGCCCGAAAGCTCGAGGAGGCATCGCCGTCGTCCGACAACTCCAGCGTGCCATCGGTACTGCCCAGCGCGACATCATAGACCGTGATCGCAGGATTGCCCTCAAAGCGAGCTTTGATCCGGGTCGCAAATGTGGGATGCGGCTCAAAAATATGCACATCCGCGCCATAGCGATCGTGAATGTCAGCCGCCCAATTCCCCTCGAACCCACCCATATCGAACACGACCGATCCGGACTGAAGGCTGGAAAACGTCATCCGGGTGGCTTCCATATTATCCGCGCGCCACTGGCGAAAGGCAGTGTAGAACACTTTGGTCCAGGGTTCGCGGTACTGCCGAACCAGTGCTTTGAGGGAAATGCGCATATGCTCTTCTTTCGCAGGGACCAAAGTGGATTACTCATATACGGCCCATCACACCGCAGGGGCAAGGGTTGGAGGGCGCACGCCCGACGTTGACCCCGACCGACCCCGCCGATACGACAGATGCGATATGGCCGAAGGTAGCTTGAAGTGACCCAAACCGTCGAGACGTTCCATTTCAACCGCGAGATGCTCGCCCCCGCGGATCGGCTGCCGGGCATCTCCGCGTTCATGCGCATCCGCAACGGGGGCGACTTTCTGGAGGCGACCATCCGCACCCATGCCGAGATGTATGACGAGATCGTCGCGGTTTATAACCAATGCACCGACGACACCGCAGACATCCTCATGCGCCTGTCCCAAGAGCTGGGCCCGAAATTGCGCGTGTTCCACTACCTGCCCAAAGCCAACCCGGCAGGCAGCGAAGGCCACGCGAAAACGCCCGGCGATGCGCCAGACTCCCTCGTCACCTATTCCAACTTCGCCCTGTGCCAGACGCGGCACCAATGGGTCGTGAAGCTTGACGACGATCATCTGGCGATTCCGGCCGCCGTGGGCGATATGACCGCGCGCATTCGTGCGGGGGCCGCGGACGGTGGCGTCATGCATTGCTTTTCGGGTCTCAACCTGATGTGCGATGCGCAAGGCGCGTGGTCCGTACCCGCCGAGGCGCCGGTGTCCGGCAAGGGCGACATCGGCTACTTCCGCGTGAGCGAGGGGACCTATTTCACCCATGATCCCAGATTTGAACGCTTTGTGAGGACCGGCATCAAGCGTGAGTTTGCAGGCTGGTACTATTGGCATTTGAAGTACCTCAAACAGGGTGGCGGTTTTGCCAACTACAATCTGGAGGCAAACCCCGGCTCGCGGTACGCCAGGCGCCGCGCGCGCCTCCAGGCCGGCGCATTATGGACCCTCGACGAGACGAAACATGCGCTGCACCCCGGCGTGCTGCGACGGCTGGCCGCTCTGGTCGATAACAAGCAGCGGCTGCTCGTCGCCCGTGACGCAAGTCTAAGAGCATCCTTTCCGCAGAAAGACCTGAGCGACGCCTTGGACGCCACCACGCCGGATTGGCAAAAATGGCTGGTGCACAAATCATGATCTGGCCCGTCTACGTCATCAACATGGCGTCGAACACGGCGCGCATGGCCCATGCGGCAGCAGAGCTGGACCGCCTGCACATCCCCTTCACCCGATTTGACGCGGTGAACGGTCGCGCGCTGTCGCCCGAAGAGCTGGCACAGGTCTACGACCCCAAAGCGAACCTCAGGCGTGCGCGCCACCCGATGATCGGACCTGAGATCGGCTGCTATCTGAGCCATCACGCAGTATGGGAAAAGATAGCGGCTGGCGATGCGCCCGGCGGCATCATCCTGGAAGACGACTTTGCCGCAGCGGATGATCTTGCGGCCGTGCTCAAAGCCCTTGCGCAGGATGAGGGCGGATGGGAGGTCGCGAAGCTGTTCTCCGCGCGGATGGGCCAAAAGGTCTTGCACCCACGCGCCCTTACCACTGGCCGCGAGATGGCCGTGCCCTATAAGGTTCCGAATACGACGCTGGGATATGCCATCCGCCGCGACGCCGCCGCACACCTCGCGGCGACGGTGCTGCCCGTCTCGCGGCCCATCGACGAAGATCAAAAGCATTTTTGGGAGCACGGCCTGCGCATCGAGATGGTGACCCCGCCTCCGCTCTCGTTCAGCATCGACAGCGCCGAGGCAGGCACGATCACCGCAGCACGCCGGGCCAAAGTCAAGCGGAGCACCGGCGCGGCGGTCCGGCAGGCGTGGCGCTCGATGCGGTTTCGCCTGCGCTATCTGTTCAATCTGCATTGGCACAGGGTCGTGCGCCGCGCGGGGTAGCCGCTATGCGTCGCCGTCCGCAGGCGCCCCTTTCCACCGGTTGTGCACCCAAAACCACTGCTCTGGAGTCTCCCGGACCCGCGCCTCCAGCGATTGATTGAGCGCCCGCGTCATCGTCTCAGGATCGCTCAGCGGGATCGGTGCTTCGAGATGGGCGGTGAAATGTTCGCCATCCGGCAGCCGCGTGCCATAGAAAGGCACCAGCACCGCATCATAGCGCAACGCCAATTCAGCCATCGAATGGGCCGTCAGCGCAGGCTTGCCCAGAAACGGCACCGGCGCACCACTGTTGGCGCGCACGTCGATCAACGCCGCAAGCGTGCCACCCCCTTTGAGGTGGCGCACCATCTCTCCCAGACCCGGACGGCCCCGCTCGAACAGCGGCGTGCCGATGGTCGAAATATTGCGCAGGTAGAAATCATGAAAGAGCGGATTGTTCATGCGCCGGTAGAGGGCTCCGACGTCAAATCCGTGCCCGATGAGCGCCGCCCGCGCGATATCGTAGTTCCCAAAGTGCCCCGAAATCACGATCGTTGGCCGCCCTGCGGCGCGCGCATCCTCCAGCGCGGCCAGACCAGGGCCCGTCAGCTCCGTCTCCGCCGCCATCCGCCTGAGATCATCCGGCGAGAAAAGCTCGCACAGCGTGCGGCCAAAGTTACGGATGATGCTGTCGACCAACACGTCTCGCTTGCCCTCATCCAGATCGGGCCAGACGTGATGCAAATTCTGACGCACCCGCTTTTTATAGCCCGCCAACGGCGCAATGACGCGCAACATGATCCATGCAATCACGGCGCTGCGCTGCCGGAAGGGCAATAGGCGCAACGCGGCGACGATCCCGACGACAGCACCGTACTCAAACCTGTCCCGCAAAGTGATGTGTCGCATTGTTTTCGGCATGACGCTTTGCAACAGAATATGGCCGAACGGATCAAGCCGGTTTCACGATCCCGTCTCATAGTGATTTCACCGCTCCAACCTCAAGCGCTTTGCGGAAGACGCGCCGATGAAACGTTCCGCCAGTCGAATTTCTGGCCTAAGGTGACCCGAAACGGAGGTGTCAGAGCCACTATTTCAGGATGTGATCCGCCAACGCCGCAGCGTGCGCAAATTTGCGCCGGGTCGGTCGGTGGACCGTGCGGTGCTGGAACGCATCGTCGATTGCGGACGCTGGGCACCGACGGGCGCGAACGCGCAATGCGTCGATTTCATCGTCATCGACGATCCTGCCCTGCGTGACGCGGTCATGGAAGTCTTCCTGCGACAGGCACAACGCTTGGTAGATCACGCCAAAGGCTTTCCAGCCGTCAAAAAGACCTACCTCGCCAATACCGTCGCCATCATTATCGTGCTGGGAGACCCACGGTGGAAAGTATGCTTTCCCCACGCCACGACCGACGCGCATGAGGTCGAGTACCGCGCGAGCACGGAAGTTATCTATCACAATTCCATCGGTGCCGCGATCCAGAACATACAGCTGGGCGTTACCGCCGAGGGGCTGACGAGCGCGTGGTTGTCCGGCGGTGGCGAAGACACCACGAACGAGGATCTGGCGAAACTCCTTGGCTATCCCGCCTGGATGAAAGCCTTCGGCACCATCCCCATCGGCTATCCCGCGGCAACGCAAAACCGCCGCTACCGCCGCCCGCTGGCTCAGGCGCTGCACTGGAACGGCTACCAGCCCGAACAATTCCGCACCCATGAGCAGGTGGATTTCTACGAAAGCACCCTGCGCCCTTTCGCCATGTACCGCGACGAGGAAACGCTCGAGAACTGGGAGGACCGTGCGCAAAAGCTGGGGGAATGGGACGCCGCTTTCACTACGGGCAGGCCAAATCCCTCAGGCCTACTTCAGACGGAGGCGGATTTCTCCGCCCCGCGCACCGCCGGACGGGCAACAAAGCGGCGCAGGCAGGAGTGATGCGCGCCGCCTAGCCCAACACGTCCCGGACGGCATCCCTTGCGGCCGCGACCACCTCATCCGCCTGATCGCGGGTCAGGCAGAAGGGCGGCGCAAACCCGAGGATATCGCCCTGCGGCATGGCGCGCGCGATCACGCCACGCTCGTACATCGCCGCCACCACGCGCGGCCCGACCTTGTCTGCGGGATCGAAGATCACATGATCGTCCCGGTCTTGCACCAGCTCGACGGCGCAGAGCATCCCCTCCCCGCGCACATCACCGACCTGCGCATGCCCGCCGAGCGCGTCGCGCATCTCGGTGTTGAGGTAGGCCCCTACATCACCCGCGTTCGACACCAGATCAAGACGGTCCAGCAGCAGCAAGTTGGCCACCCCTGCCGCTACTCCAATCGGATGGGCCGAATAGGTCCAACCATGGCCCAGCGGGCCAAACTCATCCGTCCCCCGCTCCAGCACGTCCCACATTTTGTCTGAGACGATCGACCCCGACAAAGGGGCATAGGCCGAAGTCAGCCCCTTGGCGATGGTGATCAAATCGGGCTTCATGCCGTAGTGATCCGACCCCATCATGGTGCCCAACCGGCCAAAACCAGTCACAACCTCATCCGCGATCAAAAGGATGTCATACTTCTCCAGCACCGCTTGGATCGCCGCCCAATACCCCGCAGGCGGCGGCACGATCCCGCCCGTGCCCAGCACAGGCTCCCCGATGAAGGCGGCGATGGTATCTGCGCCCTCCGCGATAATCAGCTCTTCAAGCCTTTCCGCGCAGAGCGCTGAAAACGCTTCCTCGCTCATGTCACGATCCGCGCGTTGGAAGTAATAGGGCGCGTCGGTGTGCACCACATGGCTGAGCGGCAGATCGAATTTGCGGTGAAACAGCTCCAGCCCCGTGAGCGATCCCGTCACCAGCCCCGACCCGTGATAGCCGCGCCAGCGTGAGATGATCTTTTTCTTCTGCGGGCGCCCCAGCACGTTGTTGTAATACCAGACCAGCTTGATGTTGGTCTCGTTCGCGTCCGACCCGCTCATCCCGTAATAGACGTGGTTCATGCCCTCCGGCGCGCGCTCCGCGATCATCCGCGACAGGGTGATGGATGCCTCCGTGCCATGCCCGACATAGGAATGGTAATACGCCAGCTCATGCGCCTGCGCCGCAATTGCCTCGGCAATCTCGCTCCGTCCATAGCCCACGTTCACACAATACAGCCCAGCAAAAGCGTCCAGATGGCTACGCCCTTCCCGGTCGGTGATATGCACACCCTTGGCCGTCTGGATGATCCGGTTGCCCATCTCGCGGCGCGCAAACTGACCCAGTTGCGTGGACGGGTGGAAGAAGTGATCGTGATCCCATTGGGTCAGCATATCATTGGTCAAAGGCTTGTTCATGGCACGTCCTTTACGCTTGCGTTCTACTGCCACTGGCTATTTCAATTCATGCCGCAGGTCCACACTTGCCAAAGCTATTAAAACAAACCAGCGTTTTGACCAGATCGTCCCCTCGAAAGTGCCCGGCACATGACCACCACCGACGCGAATTTCACCACTGCGGAATACCGCACCCGCATCGCCAAAACACGCGCCAGCATGGCGGCAAGAGGGCTCGAGGCGATCTTCGTGACGGACCCGTCCAACATGTCGTGGCTCAGCGGGTATGACGGCTGGTCCTTTTACGTGCACCAGGGCGTGATCCTGACCCACGAGGGCGATCCCATCTGGTGGGGCCGCGCCATGGATGCGCTGGGCGCCAAACGCACCGTTTTCATGGAGAGTTCAGACAGCATTCAGGGCTATGACGACACCTTCGTGCAGAACCCCGACAAACACCCGATGCAGGAACTGGCCACATTGCTTGCCGCGCATGGGTTGGAGGCCGCCCAAATCGGCGTCGAGATGGACAACTACTACTATACCGCCGCCGCCCACCACACGCTGAGCGCGGCACTGCCACAGGCCCGGCTCACCGATGCCACCGGCCTCGTGAATTGGCAGCGCGCCGTCAAATCACCGACAGAGATCGAATATATGCGCCGCGCCGCGCGCATAGTGGAGGCGATGCACGCGCGCATTCTGGAAGTGGCCGAACCAGGCCTGCGCAAGAATGATCTGATCGCGGAGATCTACGCCACCGGCATGCGCGGCGCGCAGGGCCATTGGGGTGACTACCCAGCGATCGTTCCCATGGCGCCCTCCGGCCTCGACGCCACGGCCCCGCATCTGACGTGGGACGACCGCCCGATGCAGCGCGGTGAGGCCACCTTCTTCGAGATCGCAGGCGCACACCGCCGCTACCAATGCCCGCAATCGCGCACGCTCTTCCTCGGCGAGGTCCCGCAAAAATTCCGCAATGCGGAGGCTGCCGTCCTCGACGCGACCCAAGCGGGGCTGGAGCAAGCCAAGCCCGGCAATCAGGCGCAAGACATCGCCAACGCCTTCAACACGACCCTCAACAAGGCGGGCTTCGAGAAGGACAGCCGATGCGGCTATGCCATCGGCATAAGCTACCCGCCCGATTGGGGCGAGCGGACGATTTCCTTCCGCCGGGGCGATACCACCGTGCTTGAGCCGGGGATGACCTTCCATTTCATGCCCGCACTCTGGCTCGACGATGGCGGCCTTGAGATCACGGAGCCGATCCTGATCACCGATACAGGGCACGAGTGCCTGTGCACCACGCCGCGCGAACTCTCGGTGAAAGCATGAGCATCGTAGCCACCATCCCGCTCGACACCGACGGCACGCATCACGGTTTCCTCAAACTCCCGCACAGCCGCGATGACAGCGCATGGGGCTCCGTCATGGTGCCGATCACCGTCATCCAGAACGGGACCGGCCCCACCGCCCTACTTACGGGCGCCAACCACGGCGACGAATACGAGGGCCCGATCGCTCTCTTGGAGCTGGCACTTACCCTAAAACCAAATGACATCACCGGCAGCGTGATCATCCTGCCGATGATGAACCTGCCCGCCTTTGCCGCAGGCACCCGTTGCTCCCCCATCGACGGCGCGAATATGAACCGCAGCTTTCCGGGCCGTGCCGACGGCACCGCCACGCAAAAGCTGTGCCACTACATCGCCACCACGCTCGTGCCTCAGGCCGACATCGTGCTCGATTTCCATTCCGGCGGCAGCACGCTTGATTTCCTGCCCTTCGCCGCCGCGCATATCCTCGAGGACAAGGCGCAGGAGGCCGCCTGCATGGCCGCGATGCAGGCCTTCAACGCGCCCTATTCCATCCGCATGCTGGAGATCGACAACGTCGGCATGTTCGACACGGAGGTCGAGTGCCAGGGGAAAGTCTTCGTCACCACGGAGCTGGGCGGCGGCGGCACCGCCACGCCCTACACCACCCAGATCGCGCGCAAAGGCATCCGAAATCTGCTCATCCACGCAGGCATCATCGACGGCGCGCCGGAGGTCGCGGAAACAGTCCAGCTGGATATGCCCGACGACACGTGTTTTACCTTCGCCGAGCATGCGGGCCTCATCGACTATCATGTCGCGCTGGGCGATAGGGTCGTTGAGGGGCAGATCATCGCGCGCATCTGGCCCGCGGATCGCACCGGCGTGGCGCCAGTGGCCTGTCACGCGCGGTGCAGCGGCATGGTGACCGCACGCCATGTGCCGGGCCTCGTGAAAATGGGCGACTTCATCAGCCTGATCGCTGTAGAGCACACCTGACGCGACACCGCCGCCCTTGAAGTCCTCGCGCACGCCACCGCGCCGCGCTGGTGCTGCGCTGCATTACCCCTATACTCAACTGCGCAAGCATCCAGCGGACCGCCCCATGACCCCAGACGCCTTTGACCAGACAAAAACCGCCCTCCTGGCGCTGGGCGGACAGCGGGTGTGGTCGCTGATGGTCACGCTGTTCGGCGATCTGGCGCAGCAGGAGGACAGCGGCATCGAGGGACCGGTTCTCTCCGCCATCATGGCGCAGATGGACGTGCGGCCCGAGGCAGTGCGCGTCGCGCTCCACCGCCTGCGGAACGACGGCTGGATTGCGTCGCAGAAATCCGGCCGCACCCGGCGCCACGCCCTCACCACCACCAGCAGGCGTGAGACGCTCGCGGCCAGCGCACGAATCTACGCAAGCCCGACCGCAGAAGGGGGCGGCTGGCAACTTGTATTGCTGGAGGACGCAGGCAGCGTCCCCCGCGACCGGATGGTCGGGCGCGGCTTCACCCCCTTGCTGCCGCGCGTCTATCTGGGCGACGCGTCTGCGATCCCTCCAGTTGCGGCACTCGCGCTCACCGGCGCGCAGCCCCCCGATTGGCTACGCACGCAAATCGCCGCCCAAATGCTGGAGGATGAGTATACCGCCCTGCTCCCGATCCTGACCCAAGCAGAGCGGACCCTTGGAGAAACCAAACTCGACCCGCGCGACACCGCCGTGTTGCGCTGCCTGATCGTGCACAATTGGCGGCGCATCGTGCTGCGCCATCCGCCTCTGCCACCCGGTCTGCTCCCGCCAGAGTGGGCGGGCCACCTCTGCCATCTGGCGGTCGATCATTTGCTGACGCGGTTTCCCCGCCCCCCGCTTGCCAGGATCTGGCCCAGCTGACGCACCCCACTTCCCCCCGTTCCCAGCCGCCTGTATAGAATGACCCATGACAAATACCTTATACCAAACCGACCTGCCGGACGGCCTCGACCTCGGGCGCGAAGTCGCCATCGATTGTGAGACGATGGGCCTGCATCCGCACCGCGACCGCCTGTGTCTGGTGCAGCTGTCAAGCGGCGACGGCCATGCCCATCTGGTCCAGATCGCGCGGGGCCAGACGCGGGCACCCAACCTGTGCCGCCTGCTCGCCGATCCCGACACACTCAAGCTGTTTCACTATGGCCGCTTCGACATTGCCGCGATGCTGCACGCCTTCGGCACAGTGGCCACGCCGGTCTATTGCACCAAGATCGCCAGCCGCCTCATCCGCACCTATACCGACCGGCACGGGCTGGCCAAACTCCTCCATGAACTGCTCGGCGTCGACATCTCCAAACAACAGCAATCCAGCGATTGGGGGGCCGCCACGCTGACCCGCGCGCAGATCGACTATGCTGCCTCCGACGTGCTCTACCTCCACCGCCTGCGCGACGCGCTCAACGAGATGTTAGTGCGCGAAGGGCGGATGGACATGGCGCAGGCCTGCTATGATTTCCTGCCCATGCGCGCGCAACTCGATCTGGCCGGATGGCCGGACACGGACATCTTCGCACACGCATGATTGCCGCGCGCCCATAATGCGCGGGGATCGCTACTCCCGCATGGTGGCCTTGCTCAAGGTCATCTTCCCACTGGCGGCGCTGGCCTTGCTGTCGACGCTTTTCCTGTTGTCGCGCGCAATGGAGACGGAAACGCCGATCCCCTTCGCCGACAAGGAAATTCAGGATCGCCTGCGCGACCAGCAAATCACTGGCCCGTTTTTTTCAAGCACTACAGCCGACGGCGATATGCTGTCCTTCTCCGCCGGTCGCATGCTGACGGTCGGCGCGCGCGTGGGGACCAACCGCGCCGAAGATGTGCTGGCCCGACTGGAGACCGCCGCAGGTGCGACCTTCCAGCTTCAGGCGAACGTGGCCCAGCTCGACATTGCGGGCAACACGGCAGATTTGAGCGGCGATGTCTCCATGACGACGTCCACAGGCTACCAGGTGAATACCGCACAGCTCACCACTTTGATCTCCGCCCTCGACCTCACCACTGAAGGTGAGGTGCAGGCCATCGGTCCCCTGGGTCGGCTGACCGCGGGGAAAATGCGGGTTTTTGCGCCAAAAAACACCGATGCCACGCAAATGCTTTTCAGTGACGGGGTGAAGCTGGTATATACTCCCAACTGACTTAGAAAGTGCGTTAACCATGGGCCTACGTATTCTGCTGATCGCGCTGTTTGCAGCGCTCATGTCCACGCAGGCCGTGGCGCAGGGAGCCAACGTCGCCTTCGGCACCATCGCACAGGACACAAGCCTGCCCGTCGAGGTCAGCTCCGACGAGCTGTCCGTGGATCAACAGACCGGTGAGGCGACGTTCACCGGCAATGTGGTAATCGGTCAGGGCAATATGCGCCTCTCGGCCAGTCGCGTGACCGTGGTCTACCGCGATAGCAACACCGGCATCGAGCGGATGGTGGCGACGGGCGGCGTAACGCTCGTGTCGGGTGAGGACGCGGCAGAGGCGCAGCGCGCGGACTACAGCATCGACGAGGGCACCATCGTGATGAGCGGCAATGTCCTGCTCGCCCAGGGGCCCAGCGCACTGAGCGCCGATATGATGACGATCCGCCTGCGCGACGGCACCGCGCAGATGTCGGGCAACGTACGCACGCGTCTGCAAACAGGCAGCGAAAACTGATGCCCGATCTCACAGTCGCCGAAGGCGCCGCAGGCTTGCGCATCTCACACCTGCGCAAATCCTACCGCAAGAAAATCGTGATCCGCGACTTCTCGATGGAGCTGATGCGCGGCGAGGTCGTCGCACTTCTGGGGCCGAACGGATCGGGCAAAACCACCACCTTCTATTCCGTCGCGGGCCTCGTGACGCCCGAAAGCGGCACGGTCACCATCGACGGCAAGGACGTCACGACATTGCCCATGTACCGCCGCGCCCAGCTCGGCATCGGCTATCTGCCGCAGGAAATGAGCATCTTCCGAGGCCTCTCAGTGCAGGAGAACATCCTCGCCGTCCTCGATATCGTCGAAACCGATCGCCGTAAAAAGCTGCGCCGCCTTGACGAATTGCTGAGTGATTTCTCGATCGAGCATCTGCGCCGTGCGCCTGCCCTTGCCCTGTCGGGCGGGGAGCGGCGGCGCGTGGAAATCGCGCGCTGTCTGGCCGCCAACCCCAAATACCTTCTCCTCGATGAGCCGTTCGCCGGCGTCGATCCCATCTCCGTCGGGGACATCCGGCATCTGGTATCCGATCTGAAAAAGCGCGGCATCGGCGTGCTCATCACCGATCATAACGTGCGCGAAACGCTCGAGATCGTGGACCGAGCCTATATTCTGCACGAGGGCCGCGTGCTCATGTCCGGCACGCCCGAAGAAGTGGTAAAGGACGGCGATGTGCGCCGCGTCTATCTCGGCGATAACTTCAAGATTTCCTGATCTGTCCGACACAAAGCCACGACAGTTGTCTGTCTTAAATGATTGACTTTGAACAGGCTCTGGCCGTCTAATCAGATATGGCGAATTGGCTGTGCATGTTTCACGAAGCGGTGCCACCTTCGGGTGGGATGGTGGTGAACAACCTGCTCCCGGTCGCCATTCCCCACGTTTGACCCCACACCATTACGCCCTTGACCGGGCCATGTCTGCGGTCGAAACACATCATGAAGGAGAGACTATGCGGTACCAAATCAGCGGAAAACAAATCGACATCGGCGAAGCACTGCAAACGCATGTGAAGACGGAGCTGGACAGCGTCGTCCAGAAATACGCCGAACGACCGACTGATGCGCTGGTTGTGTTCTCCAAGTCGGGCCATGAGTTTGTCTGCGAAGCGACCGTACACCTGTCCACCGGCCTCACGGCAACAGCCAAGAACCACTCAAACGAGATTTACTCCGCCTTCCACGGCAGCAACGAAAAGATGGAAAAACAGCTACGCCGATACAAGCGCAGGTTGAAAGATCACCACCGCGAGCGCGCGGAACCTGTTGAACTTTTAGGCGCTTCATCGTATATCCTAGCATCAGAAAAGGACACCGACGAGGATGAGCCGGAGACACTCCAGCCCATGATCATCGCCGAGATGCAGACCAAAATCGCGACCCTTTCCGTTGGGGAAGCGGTCATGCAGATGGAGCTTTCCGGCGTGCCCGTATTGGTGTTCAAAAAAGAAGGGAAGTCCGGCGTGAACGTCGTCTACCGTCGCGATGACGGAAATATCGGCTGGATTGACCCCGCATAGAGACTGAGCTATTGCGCGCTCAACGCGTGCGTGTACTGGGATAGGCAGATACATGAACTTGGCGAAACTTCTCAAGCTTGAGGCGGTTAAAGTGCTGTCATCCACGACCAGCAAGAAACGGCTCCTGACGGAGTTGGGGGAGTTGGCGCACAGCGCACATGGCCTGAACGCACAATCGGTCGTCGAAGCGCTGCTGGCGCGTGAAGGGCTTGGGCCCACGGGCGTGGGCCATGGTGTGGCCCTCCCCCACGCCCGGATCGACGACATCGACGAAGTGACGGGCCTCTTCGTGCTGTTGGAAAAGCCAGTTGATTTCGGCGCGGTTGACCGTCAGCCGGTGGACATCGCCTTCGCCCTTTTCGCGCCGGAAAATGCAGGCGTCGAGCACCTCAAAGCACTCGCACTCGTATCGCGCACCCTGCGCGACACGGGCGTCTGTGCCAAACTGCGCGCCAACCCAAGTCCGGGCACCCTTTATACAATTCTGACGGAAGCCGAAGGCGTCAAAGCAGCCTGATTGCTTGACGCCAGCGTCCGAATCCAAACATCATATAGTCGCGCTGGTACACCTCAGCGCCGAGTGCCTCGACCTCATCATCGTAGAAATCCGCGAGCATATGCCGCCCGTGAAGCGAGGCAGGCTCTATTCGGGGCGCATTCACGTACCCCACACTCACCGCCAGCGCAGATAGGCTCACCGCCAGCGTGTCCTCACGCAGGATCAAATCAGGCAGTGTGAACTCCCCGAACCCCTGAACAGCCTGCGTCTGCGTGCACCACGCAGGATCGACCCGGATGGCCGTCTGTCCGGCAAGGTTCCCCTTGAGAAATGTCAGAAATGCCATGAATGCCGCGCGGTGCGTCGCCAGATCGATCCCCGCCTCCTGCCCCTCTTCGGGCAGGGGCAACTTATAGCGACGGATCAGCGTGCGACGCAGTTGCAGGTAACTTCCCTTGTCCGAGTTCAGGATCCGGTGGCAAAACACATCATGCGCGCGCAGGATCGGATGGCGCAACACGGTAAAACTGCGATGCCCTTCGTGTCCGCGCTTCCATTGGCGCAGCTCCTTCTGGGTCATCTTCATGCCCAGCGCATTCTGCCTTTCCCCATCGAGGGCCGCCAACCAGCGGCGTACTTCCTGCCCCGGCCCCCCGGCCATGGGCATGAACAACAGCGGCGCTTTGATTCCGACAACATATCCCGGCACGTTCGGCCCGCGCCGCGGCTCAAAATTCGGCGTGCGGGTCAGGTCAAACCGGTCCAGCCGCCCCAATGCCTGCTCCATCTGCGCAAAATTGCTGACCTTCTCGGACAGCGCGCTTGGGTTTTGCTTTTTGAGATTCCTATCCAACTCCTCCAGCATTTCCGGCACGCCGAGATAGGCCGCGATCCCGTTCATCACCTCGACGCTTTGCAGGTCCTCATAGGCCACGTAAAACGCCGTCTGCCCGCTCTTTTGCAGCCGTGTCATCAAAAGCAGCTGAAACGCCTGCAACGCCTCCAGATGCGTCTCGAACTCAGTTGCGTCAAATTGCGCCTGCGCGGCCTTGCGCGCCTTCACATCCGTGAGCTTCCATTGCCCCGTGGCCTGCGCAATCTTCCAGCTGATGTAACTCTCCACCGGATTGCGGGTCAGAATGATCTTGGCGCAGGTCGGCTCATCCAGCACAAGGTCGAGCACGCGCGGATCGTGATCATGGAAATAGCGAAAGCCGCCCATCGCACTCGGCTCGTCCCGGATCGCGCGCAGCAGCGCGCCGGGGTCCGCATCACGCGCCACCTGATCGATGCCCAAAATCTCGTTCGTTTTGGGGTAGCCGATGAAATGCGGGTTGAACGCCTCCCCATGACATTTGATACCCTCAAACGCATTTAGATTCGCCTCCAGAAAATTGGACCCCGTCCGCATCTCCGCAAACACAACAAAACTGTCAAAGCGTGTGGTCATCTATTTCACCAGATAGGGTTTACGCGGCACCTGCACGCTGGACGCGGGCCCGCGTTCGACAGGGAAATCACCCATCAGATACGGGTGCATACCCTGATTTTTGAGGTTTTGCAGGAATTGGCCAAAGCCATGCAAATCAACCATTTTCGGCGCCTCCGACAGCCGCCTGATGCGCGCCTGCCCGATCTCGTCCAATATCCCCTGCAACGGCTCCATCGGCGCCTCGATGAATTCCGCCATGGTCCAGATGCGCACACGCGCCTTGGTAAAGGGCGAGCGCAGGACATCCATATGCTCACTCTCTACCTTTTGCAGCGTGGCGGCGATTCGGCGAATGTCCACAAAATCCATGTTGGAGCGGAACAGCGGCACCGCCCATGCGCCCGTGATCACCGACACCTGCGCATTGGGGTCTTTCGCCACGCGCCAATTGATATCCTGATTGTCCAGCGGGCCGAATTGAAAACACTGCCGCTCCCCGCGCGTGTTCCAGATCAGGTTCGTCAGGAATGTTTCGGGGTTGTGATCGCGCTGCAAGGCATTGTCGCTCAACGCCCCGTTCAGCGTGCTCTCCCCACCGGCGAAATACACGCGATCGGGCGCAAACAGATGCCCGTGCACCCGCGCGCCAGTGGCGTTGCTCAACCACGGCTCAAAATTCTCGAACAGCTGGGAAAACCCCTGAAACATGGAGTATTCCGCCGCCGTCACCCCATTCTCCCAATCCTCATTGGGAAAGCGCGACTGCATGTACAGCCCCGAGCGGCCCCGCGTCCGCCGTTCCACGGCTTTGGCAAAAATCCGGTCGATCTTGCCGGGATTCGGCTCCGTCCTTTTCATCGCGCTCTCTGCATCGGTCAAAAACGCCTCATAAAGGCGGTCCGCATAGGGCCAGATCTTGCGCGCGACGAAACAATCGGACCGACGCAAAAGCTGTAGGTGATCATCGTAAAAGATATGCGGCTTTCCCTGAAAATCGAACTTCGACAGGGTGAGCGAGCGGCTCTCGATATTGATGGAATAGAGCCGCGCCAGCGTCTGAAAATAGCTCTCGTCCGGGATCCAGACATGTTTGAAATAGCGGTCGTACCTAGCCCGCTCTGGGTCTTGCAGGATCGCCGACAAAGTCTGCCGCGTCAGGCACCACCACTGTGAGCCCATATGCGGCACGACCCCCGCCGGAATCTGCCGCGTGATCTTCAACTTGCGCTGAAGCGACACGGCCCAGTCAAAGAAATAACGCTGCCGCTTCCACGAGAACGGAAACCGCATCGTGAATCGCTCCTCGTCGAGGCCCCCGACCGTCCACGGCACATCCGCCGTTGTCGCACTCTCGATGAAATCGGTGCGCGGTCGGTGCACGAGGTAGTTGATCAGCTCATGCAAGGGGCGCAACGGCAAACACGAACCGGACGCCAGATAGACGTGGCGCACATCTGCAAAGCTGGCGAGCATCAGTTCGGAAGCCGCCTGCGACGCCGCCACAATACCCCAGGTGCCCCATTCACATCGGTAGCGTTTGCTGAACAAGACGTTGGGCACATCGCTCATCGCGGCGACAAAACTCCCGTAGGTCTCGGCGGGCACCTTGCCATCTACATGGATCACCACGGGCACTTTGGCCGCCGCCCAATGGCGCGCGACCTGCTCCGCCCGGCCCAATGCGGTATGCACCAGCATCACGACGCCCAGCGATGCCGTCATGCCCAGTTTCCCTTGGACATCAGGCCGAGGATCTCCAGCTGTCGCCAGTTGATGTATTTCTCCGACCACTTGCACCACAGCTGCGGATTTTCCTTCACCCGCTCTGCGTAGGCCTTGTATTCAACCGATCCCGCGTAATGCTGTCCGCGCTCCAACTCCTCCGCCGCCTTGGCGCCAAAGGTGTCGATGAACTTCGCGTGCAGCAACACACCGCTCGCCTTCTCGCCACCCCACTCGTCATACACCTGGTTCAAACCGCGCGGCAGCAGCATATGGGTCGAGCTGACATAGACGTACTTCTTGTCCCACTTCACCAGCGGCACCTTATTGAGAGCAGGCGCGCGGGCGGGCGCATTCGCGAAAAACACACGTGCGCGCGGCCCGCCCTGTATCCACAGGTTCGTAAACGTACGGTTGCGCGCCATTGTGTAATTGCCACTGTCAAACCACGACGCGATCTCGATCGGGTCTGTCCCCTCCCGGTAGGGCTGCTCGTCCAGCCGCCCCTTTGGGTACATATCCAGCAGCATCGCCGAGAATGATTTGATCGACGACGCATCGAGCCAGTCGGTCAGCGCCCGCAGCGGGCGGGTATCGCAAAACGGGTAGACCAGAAACTCATCCGGATCGACCGTCAGCACCCAATGCCCGTGCGCATATTCACGTTGGAGCCAGTTCAGCCAATCCACCCCGAACCGCGCCCGCCGATAGCTCGCCTTTGTGTGCCACAGCGAGACATCAGGCTGCGCGCGCAGATATTCCATCGCGCCATCGTCGCTGTGATTGTCCACGAAAAAGAAATGATTGACGCCCTGCTTGCGGTAGTAGTCGAGGAAATAGGAGAGCCGGATCTTCTCATTCCGCTGGGTGCAGAACAGCAGTATATCGTCGGGCCGGATCTGATCGGTCCGGTCCTCGACGCATTTGAGCTCACGTCGCTTTCGAAATGCCCTAATACGCCAACGTTTCCGCTGAAGCCTTAGGCGATATGATCGGATTGCACCCAAACACTGCCCTCATACTCATGGTCCGTCAGCCATCCCGCACGCCTATCAGGTATACCTTAATGCAACCTTGAAATGTGCCGACCATGTCGGGGCATCAAAGCCGCCGATCCGCGACGTGTCCCAAGGTCGCACGGACACTGCTCTACCGCATTTTTCCACAACTGCGGCACTGAATCATCAAGATAAACGGCGTTGTCACAAAGGATTTCCCGAAATGTCGCCATATTGCTGCACAATACGGGCGTCCCAAGGCTCAGGGCCTCCACCGCCGGCAGGCCAAAGCCTTCGGCATGGCTCGGAAACAGCAGCGCATGCGCCCCTTGCACAAGCGCCGCGAGCGCCCCGTCGCTGAGCCCCGAAACCTCCCGCACCCGCGCATCCGGGCCAAGCGCGTCGAGCCGCGCGAATACCGCATCATTGTTCCACCCCCTGCTTCCGCAGATGATCAGCATCGGCGCATCCGCCCCCAAACGCTCCCAAACATCCAACAGCAACGCGTGGTTCTTGCGCGGCTCAATGGTGCCTACCGTGACGAAATATGGCGCGCGCGGCGGCAGCCCTTCAGGCAAGTACTCGGGGGACGGCACGGGTATGGTTGTCCCCAGATGCGCAACAACCCCTTTTGGAACAGACCCCCAACGCCCCATCACCGCCTCTGTCCGCGCTTGGGTATCGGCGGAGTTATAAATGATCAGGTCCGCTTGCTCGCGCACCCGCTGCATCTTTTGCTCAAACACACCCACGGTGCCCGCACGCTGAAACTGCGGGTGCTCCAGCGGGATGACATCATGCACCAACACCGCAATTCGCGCGCCCGGCACGCCGCGCACCGCCCCCAGTACCCGCGTGCTCAAATTGCTATGCCCTGTGTTCAGATACGCCGTCCCCGCAGGCAGACGCCTGCGCAACATCCGCGCCAGACCCTGCGGGATCGTACGCGCACTCGCCAGCCTGCGCGCATCGGTCAGCGCGCGGCGCGCCGTATCAGGCATCCCCCGCTGCACCCGCGCGAGCATTCCAGACGAGGAGAATGGGACCACACCGCTCAGGCGCTCGTGAAATCCGATGAGACCCGCAGGATCGAGCAGCACGTAGCCAAGCGGCGTGCGCGCCAGACCCCATACCGGCACCTCATCCGCGATCAACGCCTCCAGATATGCAAGCTCCACCCGGTCCACACCCGTCCAGACGCGCCCGGCACGCCTCATGACACGCGTCACGTCGAGCAGACGCGCGGTTGGCTGTGACCCAGAAAGGTGCGTCTTCACGGTTCCGCCCCCCACAGTATCGCAGACTACCGGATACGTTGCGGTGCGCGCCCTATTTCAGATCCGGCACAATGCTCTTGAGAAAGTCCGCAAGGTCATCGTGAAGTTCGGGCCTCGCCAGTCCATACGCCACCGTAGCCTGCAAAAACCCCGATTTAGAACCGCAATCAAACCGCTGCCCGGAAAAAAGATAGCCGTAGACCTTGCGGTTCTGCGCAAGATCCGCCGCAATCGCGTCGGTCAACTGGATCTCTCCACCCGCGCCCTTTTTCATATCTTCAAGATTATCAAGCACGGTCGGAGACAGGATGTACCGCCCGATCACCGCAAGGTTCGACGGCGTCACCTCAGGCGCGGGCTTTTCCACCATGCCCCGCACGTCGAGCAGATTGCCGTCGCGGTGCCCAACGTCCAAAATACCGTAGGCCGATGTCTTTTCCGGCGCCACTTCCATCGCGGCGACCATATTGCCACCCGTCTCGGCGTAGACTTCCACCATCTGCTGCAAGCAGGGTTTATCGGAGGCGATCACGTCATCGGGCAGGATCACCGCAAACGGCTGATCCCCGATGAGACGCCGCGCACACCACACCGCATGGCCCAACCCCAGCGCCCTGTGCTGGCGGATATAGGCGATGGCGCCGCTGTCCATATTGGTATCTTCCAACATCTTGAGCAGATCGGTCTTGCCCTTGCGCCGAAGCTCTTCTTCGAGGTGCGGCGCGAGATCGAAGTAATCCTCCAGCGCGCCCTTGCCACGCGAGGTCACGAAGATGAACTCGGTAATCCCGGCCGCACGGGCTTCGTCGATGGCGTATTGAATGAGCGGCTTGTCCACCAGCGTCATGATTTCCTTGGGTACCGATTTGGTCGCGGGCAGAAATCTCGTTCCCATCCCAGCCACCGGAAAAATCGCCGTCGTTACTTTTTTGCCCATATCGCCCGTCGCCTCATAGCTTAAAATTTATACCCTGATCGGGGCCAAAACGTCCTCGCGGACCTTCTGACAACACCGTATGCAATATTACAACGACTGCCGGATAAACATGGCACAAATAAGAAATAACCTGCCTAAATCCCAAGCAAAACTTGATTTCTTGAGTTATTCGATCCCGCGCACCGCGGCAACACGCGCCCGCTCCCGCGCCACGCGCCGCGCAAAAACCGTGGGCCTGACCCACGGCTCGTCCCGGTTCGAGCGCCCGAATATCCCGCCCCTCTGCACCCAGACGCCGTCGGCATTGAACGTGACACGGTGAAACAATGCGGTGCGCGACAGCACGAGGACGGTCTCGATGCTTCCCTGCGCCACACGCTGCGCCGCAGCACTGATGGCCGACGCGCCCCGAAGACCGCGCAGCGCCATAAAGTTAGACGCCCGTCGTACTGTCTCCACCGGACGAAACGGCAAGACCGCGTGGCGCGGCAGCCGCATATCGCCAAAGCTGCGGCTCTGCCCTTCCGCATATCCTGCGCTCAGTCCCCGCATCAGACGCGCAACATCACGCGGCTCCAGACGCCCCACAACCATATGCCGCAAGAGGCGATGACGCTCCGACGTGAGTTGATCCGCCCAGTGGGCGGCGCGTTCGTCCTTGGGGATGTGTTTGCGCGCAAACACAGCCCAACTCGCGCCGATCTCGAAAAGGTCGCGCGGCACACGGTCACCGCGCCGCCGCGCACTTGCCGCGAATCCGTGGTGCACCTGCGCCAGCGGCACCAACGCCGTCGCATGCCCGGCCTTGGCCAACCGCATGTTCACATCCGTCTCATCCAAAAAAAAGCGAAACGCCGGATCAAACCCGCCGATCGCGATGAGCACATCACGCCGAAACGCCATGTTCGTGCCCTCCGTCTTGATCGCGCGCCCCTTCGGCGGGGTTAGAACAGTGGCATGAAGCGGATCGATTTCAAGCGCGTGCGGCAGGCCCCAGCCGTCCAACGTGCGCGCCTTGTACTGGTAGCTGATCCCGTTGCGCCCGCGCACATACCCGCCCATCGCCGCCACATCGCCGCGCTGCGCCGGTGCCACCAGATGGCGCAGCCATTGCGGCTCCGGCACGGCATCATCGTCGATGAACGCAACGATCTCCCCCGCCGCATGGACCAGCCCCCGATTGCGCGCAGCCGAGATATTCGCCTCATCGAAGGCGATGCATTTGATATCCGGCAAACTCACAATCCCTTCCGCCACGGTGATCCCCTCAGGACAGGCGACCACCACCACTTCGAAGCTGGGATACTGCACCTGCGCCACGCCCAGCAGACATCGGCGCAACGCAACGGGCCGGGCACGGCTCACGATAATGACACTGACCGTGTGCTCGCTCATCCCGTCTGCGCCTTCATCCTCAGCCGCCCTTCACGGGCCTTTCAGATCGACACCGGGAGCGTAGGCGATGAAAAATGGATTGGCATAATCGGGCTTTCCGTAGGTCAGCGGAGCGTGGTCGTCAAACCGCACCACCTGCCCCCCCGCCCCACTCAGGACCGCGTGACCCGCCGCCGTGTCCCATTCCATCGTACGGCCAACACGCGGGTATATATCCGCCTCCCCCGTCGCGATGAGACAAAACTTGAGCGAGCTTCCCGCGCTCTTCATGTCCTTGACCGCGTATTTGCCGATGTAATCATCCGTCGCCTGATCGCGGTGCGACTTGCTGGCTACGACCAAAAGGGCCGAATTATCCGGATCAGAGACTGATATGGCCTTCATCGGGCCTACAGTGTCGGGATCAAACGCACCCGTCTCCTCCACCGCCTGACCATCGGCACCGGTAAAGAACATGCGTTTGCGGGCGGGCGCATACACCACACCGCGCGTCGGCGCGCCACGCTCCACCATCGCGATGTTGACGGTGAAGTCACCCCGCCGCTGGATGAACTCCTTTGTCCCGTCAAGCGGATCGACGATCAGAAACGTCTCACCCCTCGCGCTATGGGTCTCCGCCTGCTCTTCGGTGATCAACAACACATCGGGGAAGGCCGCACGCAACCCGTCCGAGATGATCTTATCCGCCGCCTTGTCCGCCGCAGTCACCGGGCTGTCGTCGGATTTCGCCTCTACCTCGAAATCGTCGCGCCCGTAAATCTCCATGATCCGGGCGCCGGCTTCAATCGACAGGCGCCGCATAACACGCACCAGTTTTTCATAATCCATGCCAAACTCCTGCCATCCTTCGTTGATATGTGGTTTTTAACCTTTATGGTGCGCTTGTAACGGATCGGCAAGAATTCCGTGCAATCGTGCTCGTAACCGCAAAACAGGCATCAGATGTTCCAACCCGTCCGCAAGAATCGATCTACCTTTCACATCGTTCTGACGATGATGGAGCTGATCTATCATTCCATCGTCCGCTCCGTCCGGAAAAGCCATAACAACGCTTTCATCGCCATCGCCATGAACATCCTGCAAGCGGTGATTTTCGTCATGGCGTTCTATGTCATGTTCTCGATCCTCGGATTGCGCGGTGCTGCCCTGCGCGGCGATTTTCTGCTCTACATCATGTCGGGCATCTTCCTCTACATGACCCACTCCAAGGCGCTCAGCGCGGTTGTCGCCTCCGAGGGACCGGCAAGTGCGATGATGCAGCACGCGCCAATGAACACCATCATCGCAATCTGTTCGGCGGCACTCGGCGCGCTCTACATCCAAGTGCTGTCGCTGGGTGTGATCCTCTTCGTCTACCACGTCGCCTTCACCCCGCTGGAGATCGAGGAGCCCGTCGGCGCCTTCGCCATGCTGTTGCTGGCGTGGTTCTCCGGCGCCGCGCTGGGTCTGGTACTGCTCGCGATCAAGCCGTGGTTCCCCACAGCGGTCGGCATCTTTTCCACCATTTACCAGCGCGCAAACATGATCGCTTCCGGCAAGATGTTCGTGGCCAACACGCTGCCCGGCTTCATGCTCGCCATGTTCGACTGGAATCCGCTATTCCACACCATCGATCAGGCGCGCGGCTATGCCTTCCTAAACTACAACCCGCGCTACAGCGAGCCGATGTACGCGTTCTGGGTCGGCCTAGTTCTGCTGATGATCGGTCTCATGGGCGAATTCTACACCCGCAAACATGCCTCGCTAAGCTGGAGCGCGCGACGTTAAGGACCCGGCTGTCCTGTAATGTCGCCATGGGTCCGGACGTATGCTGCGGTACCCCCCCCCCCCCCCGCGATGTCAGCGCGCTCGGCGGCATAGGGCCGCTCCAGCCGAGGCTCAGAACTGCAAGCCCAGCAAAACCACAGCCAAGGGTATAGGCGATACCGCAAAAATGACCGTCACGAAAATCGCCAGCGGCGTAAATATTCCGCTCAGCCCTGTGATGATCATGATACCGCCCCCGCCACCGATGATGGAATTGCCCGGCGTATTCACAGCGAGTGCTACTGCAAGATAGCGATACCGCAGCGCAAGATGAACGACGCGCATTGACTGCCCTTCCAGCAGCAACGCGAGACGCCCATCCTTCGACAGCGGTGCCGCGCGGGCTACCAGATCGGCGGCGCGGCGCATCCTGAGAAACCTCAACAACCGCTCCAGCGCCGTGATCGGAAGGAACCGCCCGATCATGAAGGCAAGCATCATCGCCGCGACCGTGCACACATAAATCAAGGGTGCAATCGCACCTCCGAAGGCTGCAAGCAGCGCAATGCCGATCTCCGCTCCCGGCACGAACGGCAAGGCAAGCAACAGCATGTATGCCACGGCACCGATCATGATAAATCGGTGGACCTGTTGTTCATTATCGGGCCGGATCTGAAGCTCCAGCGACTCACGGATCATGTGTACGCACCACGTGCACGCAACAATAAGCCCGATCAGAACCGCGATCCGCACGATCACGCTGGTCAATGTCAGTCCCGCTGGCTTCACCTGCGATGTCTCAGCCGGACATGCCGTCAGCCAGCACTGCCGAGCCTGCGGCCTCCATCGGGATCTGATTGGTCCAGTACCAGCGCCGCGTCGTCCACGTCGCATCGATAACGACGTCCGCTCCGGTCACCTTGCCGTACCACACGACGGTGTGCGGCGCATCGGGGCAAGCCGTTGTAGTCGTAAAGTGGATCACACCGTCAATTTCCTTGGTCCGGTAATCGGACCAACCAAAGTTGCAGTATTCCTCGCAATCGACCGATTGAAACGTACCGTCACGGAATATGATGTCGTCCGACAGCTCTGCACCGCTCGACAGATCCTTGCCTTGGATCCGAAATATCATACCATCCAGAGCGCCCGTCGCAGTCCAATCACCTTCTGGCACGACAAGGTCGGGGATGTCTTCGTTCATCACCGTGAGGGTTGCCGCACCCGTACCGAGCGTGGCAACAGCAATCGCGACACCTTGTAAAATCTGAGACATGAACAGCTCGATTCCCATAAAATATTAATTTTCAGCAATATCGCTAGTATGCGGCAAATGACGCCTTAAACAAGATATTTCGGCACTCCACGCATCTGTCGGGCGCACTTTTCCTACCGTCGCCGAAAATCAAAGCTTGTTATGATCCACGTGCCCCCGCACGCGGGCGGCAGCCTTTTGCGGGCGAGTGGCGCGAAACCGGCCTGTTCGCGACGGCTGCGCTACCCTGTTCTTGGCCGCAAACGCGCATTATCCCACAACCCTCAGCGTCAAATTCAACCGCCCGCCTTTGGGCAGCAACGTCGACGAGCCCGCCCTGATCCGGTCCACCCCGTGATATGCCATCCGCGCGTCGCCGGCCATCACCACCACATCACCCGATTGCAGCCAATGGCTCTCGGTTTTTCCGCCCCGCGTCACGTTCCCCATCCGAAACAACCCCTCATCTCCGAGCGAGACCGAAACAACCGGCCACGCGGTATCCGCCTCCGTGTCGTCCCGATGCAGGCTCATCCGTGCCGTCGCATCGTAGTAGTTGATCAGGCAACTCTCCGGCGCGCGCGCCACCCCCGAAACATTTTCCCAAATCGCCAGCACATCCGGCGGGATATCAGGCCACCGCTGCCCGCCCGGATGCGTCTCGGCGTAGCGGTAGCCGCGCGCGTCCGCCGTCCATCCGTATCGACCCGCCGCAGTCATCCGCACCGACATCTGCTTGCCATGCGGCACCGCGTAGCGACTGAACGGTGCCTGCGCCACCACGCCCCGTATCGCCGCCAAAACCGCGCGCTGGGCCGCCAGATCCAGGAAACCCTTGTGAATTTGAAATCCCTTAACCGACAATCTCACGTAATTTCCCTCAATTTATGTGCAATTCTAGGGAATTACCCCCGTAATATCACAACTTGGTGTCCGGCAAGGTTGCAGCACCCGCACCCCCTCACTATATACCCACTGAGCCGCTGGAGACGACCTGTTTCCTGCGTCAACCGGATCGGAGCGATGGTGCCACAACGGGCCTGCGCTTCGGGTAATCGCCTTGAGCTAAATGAGGGATCAAAACATGGCCAAAGTAATTGGTATCGACCTTGGAACGACAAACTCCTGCATCGCCATCATGGACGGCAGCCAGCCCCGCGTGATCGAAAACGCGGAAGGCGCGCGCACGACGCCCTCCATCGTGGCCTTCACAGATGACGAGCGCCTGGTGGGCCAGCCCGCCAAACGGCAGGCCGTCACAAACCCCGAAAACACAATCTTTGGCGTCAAGCGCCTGATCGGCCGTCGCAACGACGACGCGGATCTGGCCAAAGACCGTAAAAACATGCCGTTCAACGTCATTGACGGCGGCAACGGCGACGCATGGGTCGAAGCGAAGGGTGAGAAATACTCTCCCTCCCAAATCTCCGCCTTCATCCTCGGCAAGATGAAGGAAACCGCTGAGTCCTACCTCGGTGAAGAAGTGACCCAAGCCGTCATCACTGTTCCCGCCTATTTCAACGACGCCCAGCGTCAGGCGACCAAGGACGCAGGCAAGATCGCGGGCCTCGAAGTGCTCCGCATCATCAACGAGCCGACAGCGGCAGCGTTGGCCTACGGTCTCGACAAAGAAAACACGCAAACCATCGCGGTCTACGACCTCGGCGGCGGTACGTTCGACGTGACCATCCTTGAGATCGACGACGGCCTGTTCGAAGTGAAATCCACCAACGGCGACACGTTCCTCGGCGGCGAAGACTTCGACATGCGCATCGTCAACTACCTCGCGGATGAGTTCAAAAAGGAAAATCAGGTCGATCTGACCAAAGACAAGATGGCCCTCCAGCGCCTCAAAGAAGCCGCCGAGAAGGCCAAAATTGAGCTGTCGTCCTCGTCCCAGACCGAGATCAACCAGCCGTTCATCTCCATGGGCTCCAACGGTCAGCCGCTGCACATGGTCATGAAACTAACCCGCGCCAAGCTCGAATCACTCGTCAGTGACCTTATCAAAGCCTCGATGAAGCCGTGCGCCGCAGCACTCAAAGACGCGGGCCTGTCAGCCTCCGATATCGACGAAGTTGTCCTCGTCGGCGGCATGACCCGCATGCCGAAAGTCATCGAAGAAGTGACCAAGTTCTTCGGCAAGGAGCCCCACAAAGGCGTGAACCCTGACGAAGTCGTCGCCCTCGGCGCGGCCATTCAGGCGGGAGTCTTGCAAGGTGACGTGAAGGACGTGGTCCTGCTCGACGTGACCCCGCTGAGCCTCGGCATCGAGACTTTGGGCGGCGTCTTCACCCGTCTGATCGACCGTAACACGACCATCCCGACCAAAAAGTCGCAGATCTTCTCCACCGCCGAAGACAACCAAAACGCGGTAACCATCCGCTGCTTCCAGGGGGAGCGTGAGATGGCCGCCGACAACAAGATCCTAGGCGCCTTCAACCTCGAATCGATCCCACCTGCCCCCCGCGGCATGCCCCAGATCGAGGTGACATTCGACATCGACGCCAACGGCATCGTCTCCGTCGGCGCCATGGACAAGGGGACTGGCAAGGAGCAGAAGATCACGATCCAGGCCTCCGGTGGTCTGTCCGATGACGATATCGAGAAAATGGTCAAGGACGCCGAGGAGAATGCCGACGCGGATAAAGAGCGCCGCGCGCTGATCGAAGCCAAGAATCAGGCCGAAAGCCTTATCCATTCCACCGAGAAATCCGTGGAAGAGCATTCGGACAAGGTCGATCCGACCACGGTCGAAGCGATCGAGCTGGCCATCGCTGCGCTTAAGGACGAGCTGGAAACCGACAATGTCGACAAGATCAAATCAGGCATCCAGAACGTGACCGAAGCCGCTATGAAGCTTGGTGAAGCGATCTACAAAAACGCGCAGGAAGCGGGTGAAGATGACATGGCCGCTGCCGCCGACGAGCCTTCGAACAACAAGGCGGACGACGATATCGTCGATGCCGACTTCGAGGACCTCGACAACGACAAGCGCGCGTAAATCCGCGCGGCGGAACCACTGACTGGGCCGGTCCGATCAGATGGGCCGGCCTTTCACGTTCCTTCAAAGGATACCCACCATGGCAAAACGTGACTATTACGAGATCCTCGGCGTCGCTAAAGGCGCGTCTGCCGACGAGATCAAAAAAGGCTATCGCACCAAGGCGAAAGAGCTGCATCCCGACCGCAACGCCGACAACCCCAACGCCGAAGCGCAGTTCAAGGAAGCCAATGAAGCCTATGAGGTGCTCAAAAGCGCCGAGAAGAAGGCGGCCTACGACCGCTACGGCCACGCCGCATTCGAGGGTGGCATGGGCGGCGGAGGCGGCGGGCGCCCCGGTGGCGGATTCGGCGGAGGCGGTCAGGGGGACTTCTCCTCCGCATTTTCCGACGTCTTCGACGACCTGTTCGGCGACTTCATGGGCGGTCGCGGGGGCCAGGCTGGCGGACGTCGCGCCGCACGCGGCTCCGATCTGCGCTTCAACCTGCGCGTCTCGCTGGAGGATGCATTCTCCGGCTTGCAGAAATCCATCAACGTGCCGACCTCCGTCGCCTGCGATTCATGCAACGGCTCAGGCGCCGAGGGTGGGGGTGAGCCTACGACATGCCCAACCTGTTCCGGCATGGGCAAGGTCCGCGCCCAACAGGGCTTTTTCACGGTAGAGCGGGGCTGCCCTACCTGTAATGGCCTTGGCCAGATCATCAAGAACCCCTGCACCACCTGTCGCGGCGCCGGCCGCGTCGAAAAAGACCGCTCGCTCAGCGTCAACATCCCCGCAGGCGTGGAAACAGGTACCCGCATCCGCCTCGCAGGCGAAGGCGAAGCAGGCATGCGCGGCGGCCCATCGGGCGATCTCTATATTTTCATCGAAGTGCAGGAGCACGACCTGTTCGAGCGGGATGGCCCCAACCTGTTCTGCCGTGTCCCCGTCAGCATGAGCAGTGCCGCTCTTGGCGGTAGTATTGAAGTCCCCACAATCGACGGCGGTCGCGGCCGCGTTCAGGTTCCCTCCGGTAGCCAATCGGGCCGCCAGATGCGCCTGCGCGGAAAAGGCATGCCGCACCTGCGCCGCGGTGCCACCGGCGACATGATCATCGAACTCGCAGTCGAGACTCCGGTCAACCTGACGGCGCGCCAAAAAGAACTGCTTCAGGAATTCGAAGCACTCTCCAAAGAAAACAACCCGGAGAGCAGCACCTTCTTCTCAAGCGTTAAATCCTTCTGGGACTCCATGAAGGGCTGACCTACCCGGGCGCGCGCGCCACACCCCCGCGCGCCCCTTTTCTTTATTTTGCCCTTAAACTCGATCCCACGAGATCAACGCGGACCGGCGCGCGGGTGCAGTACGTCCTGTGTACACGCGGTGCACATCGTGTGACACCCATACACGCGGCTAATTTCCGCCAATGTTAACCATTCCATAACCATCCCACACCATGATCACGGAATGAACGACTTCCGCGAAAAACCCCTCCCCTTCCTCATGGACGAAGCAGCCGCCACCGCACCCGTGGCGGGCAAACAACCCTCCTATATCGCGGACCACCGCAAGCGCCTGCGCGCACGCTTCATGGCCGGTGGCGCGACTGCCATGCCAGACTACGAGCTGTTGGAATTGGTCCTTTTCCGTGCCATCCCCCGCCGCGATGTCAAACCACTCGCACGCGCGCTCATGGACCGCTTCGGCGATTTCAACCGTGTCCTTACCGCGTCCGATGCACGGCTGCGCGACATCTCCGGCGTCGGCGATGCCGTTGTTACTGAACTGAAAATCGTGGAAGCAGCTGCCCACAGAATGGCCCGCTCAAAGGTCATGCAAACCCATGTCCTATCCAGCTGGGATGCGCTTCTGGACTATTGCCACACCACGATGGCCCACCGCGAAACGGAGCAATTTCGCGTGCTCTACCTCGACCGGAAAAACATGCTGATCGGGGATGAAGAACAGGCGAAAGGCACCGTGGATCATGTGCCCGTCTATCCCCGCGAGGTGGCCAAGCGCGCGCTTGAACTAAACGCTTCGGCATTGATTTTGGTGCACAATCACCCGTCCGGCGATCCCACTCCGTCACAGTCGGACATCGAGATGACCCACCGCGTAAATGCCGCCTGCGACGCACTTGGCCTTACCCTGCACGATCATCTGATTATCGGCAGATCCCAAGAGCTTAGCTTCCGCGCGCAGGGCTATCTCTAGCGCACCCAGACCTCGACGCGCCGGTTCGCCTGACGCCCCCACGCGCTGTCATCACAGGCCATCGGCATCGCCTCGCCAAAGGCATCGACGCCCAGTTCAACCCGCCCCAAATTCGCGGCTACCGCCGCTTCCGTCACCGCGCGCCGCACCGCATCCGCGCGTCGCAATGCGATATCACGGTTCGCGTCCGCCGCCCCATTGCCATCGCTGAACCCCACAAACAGCAAACGCCGCGCATCGTATTGCCCCACCTCTAACGCGCGCGCCAACTGCTGGATGTTCGAACGCGATTGCGCGTCGAGCCGGATCGATCCCGCCTCAAAGCGAAACGACGTACTTAGCCGCGCCATTGGGGTGAGCGTGGCGGTCATGCGCTGCAATTCTCCGAGGCTGATTTCTGCACCTGCCTTTATAATCGCGTTGGCAAACCGATTACCTTGTTGTTCCACCTCAATTTCTTCGGGTGTCTGGTCAACAAATCCAGACCGCCGGATCACGATCTGCGCCGCCGGGCCACGTGTGAACGCGAGAAATTCTCGTGCCAATTGCGGCAAACGGCGCGCAGGAAAATACAGGAACATCGGCGCAGTGAGCGGATAATCCTCGGTCTTTATCGTCCGGCGCGATGCCTCCATCGAAAACCCGCAAGCGCCCGTCAGCATCAACGCCTGCGTCTCGCCGCGCTCTGCGAAACTGGTCAGCCCAAGGGCAAATGTGTCGGCCGACACAGCCTGCGCCAGCGCACCGGGCGCGCCATGCCGCACAGCTTCTTGAGCGAGCCCGTCGAGGTTCGCGGGCTTCAGCAGCTGGTCGACAACAGCCTGCCCTAAGCCCGAAGAATCCGCCGGCAAGTGCAATACAATCGGTACGTCAGGCCCGCCGAGCCTGTTCCAATTCGTGATGCGCCCCGCCAGAACCATGGCAAGGTCCGCAGGCTCGATGCCCTTGACCGGATTGCTGGCCGCGACGACCGGTACGATCGCATCGAGCGCCAGTACACGGCTGCGATTGTTGCCCGTCATATCACCCAGACCCGCCTCACGCGCACGCCGTCGCTCGTCGGGCCGAATTTCCCGCAACGACAACACAATATCCGCTTCATCGGCGAGCAGATCGGCAAACCCTTCGTCCGTGTTCGTCACCCGGAAAAAAAACCGCCCCGCCAGCTTCCCATCATCGGTGCGGCGGATCAGGTACGTAAAGCTTGTCGCGTCGTCCCCCGCCTCGCGCTCGGTGGTGTAGTCGTTCTTTTGGGCAAAAGCCTCGATCAGCGCGGGCATTACGACCGCGCCCAGGGTCGGTGCGCCAGATATCTGAAGCTCAGCGACGAAATCCTGCAAATTTGGGCACGCCGGCCCACTGCACAACACGGCGGAGCCATCGACGGTGAGCTCACCGTATTCCGTCTCGATACGGTAGAATTCTCCGTCAAAGCCGAGCAGCGTCCCGCTCAGCTCCACCTTGCTGTCGCGCGAGGTGAGCGTGACGTCCTGCGCCAGAGCGATCAGGGCCGTACAAAACAGGAAAAGTGCGGCGAGGACCGCCGCACATATCGCTTTGATCATGAGACCTCGAAATTCAGTTAGTTGAGCGCAACCTTCAGGTCTTCGAGGAGATTATTCAACACCAGAAAGTTCCCTGCGGCATCGCAATCAGGCACCGATAGCGTCAAATCACGTGATGTGATCTCAAAGCCACTATGCGTTTGCAGGGTTTTGGCTTCAATCTCCAAGCCGCAGTTATTGCTTGCGACTTCGGCTTCGACGCTCAGATCGACTTCGCCAGCGATCTGCGCAGTGCCGGTAGGGAAGGTGTATATCTCAGCCCGAAAACCGTCGGGCACGTCCAGATCACCAAGGCGCGTAATAAACCCGCCCGCTCCGGTAATAGCTGTTGTTACGTCACGCGGCGCACCCGACCAAACATGCCCCTGCGCACCATAGTCTGACCCGTATTCACGCGCATGCAGCTCGAACCCCGTGTCCCCTTTCCACTGCAAGGCCACACGGTCGTAATCGCTCAACTCTTCGACATTGGTCTGTGCGACAGCACCTTCGCCGTTACCAAAGGCAAAGATAAAGACGGCCTCTTGCGCCATTGCGGGGACAATGATGTCGAAGGATCCGGATGCGTCAGTGGCCTGATTGAACACCAGGCCCGAGTGATGCACGGTGAGCCCTTCGCCCGGCAGGCATGACGCATCGAGCGTCAGGTTCACCATCGCTGCGGCCACCGCGCGTGCATTGGCGATGATCTCACAGGCGGGTTCCTGCGCAAGCGTCGGTTGGGTGGCGTCGCGCATTAGGGGCGCAGGTGTGACAGACACGCTTTGAACCGATGGAAGCTCACTCGGCATAGGCGGGACGATCTCCTGAGCGGCGGCCAGCGTGACCGCTTCTTCCGCCGTCGGCGTGATGAAGTCGTCGGTATAGTCAGCCGAGGTAAGGATGATTTCCTGCACATCCAGGACGGCAGCATCGGCATTCGCCAGCGACATCCCCTGAAGCGCGGCCGCCTCAGGCAACGGCTGGGAGTTCTGCATGAAAAATCCGATGGCGACTGCGCAACCCAGCGTCCCGGCAGTCGTCATGATTTCTTTACGGTATTTCATAATCTCGGTCCCTTGTTTCGGCGGGTTTCGCGAGATTGTTGATAAATGGTAAACAGGGCCGGAATTGGGCGACCCTGCGCTGTAAATATGACGGTATCGTTGTCCGCACCCCTTTGGCTGCGGGACTACTGATGCGACTTGAAGTTTTAGTTAAGCCTTCCGTGGCAGTGCTTGAACTTTTTGCCGGAACCGCAGGGGCATAGATCATTGCGGCCCGGATTCCCCCATGTGGCAGGATCGTTTTCGACGAACCCCTCGGCGGCGCCCTCCTTCAACAGTACGGGAGCGGGGGCACTCGGCTCGCCTGCCGCCTCACGCGCGGCGGCCTCCTGCTGCGCAAGCATCTGTGCGACCATGCGTTGCTGCTCTTCCTCACTTGCGGGCTCGATCCGCGAAAGGCGCTGTGTAACATCCGAACGCAAACTATCGAGCATCCCTTCGAACAGCTGAAACGACTCATTTTTATATTCGTTCAGCGGATCACGTTGTGCGTAGCCCCGGAACCCCACGACCGAGCGTAAGTGCTCCAGCGTCAACAGGTGATCACGCCACTTCGCATCGATGGTTTGCAGCAGGAAGTGCTTTTCGATGTTGCGCATGTTCTCCGGACCGAATCGCTCCGCCTTGTCGGCCATGAGCTTGTCGGTCGCGTCGATCAGGCGCTCCCGGATGACTTCATCGTCTACGCCATCCTCCTCGCACCATGCGATAACGGGCACATCGACACCCAACTGTTCGATCACGGCGGCATAGAAACCTTGAGTGTCCCACTGATCCGCGTAGGTGTTTTGCGGCATGTATTGATCGATCAGGTCGTCGATCATCTGGTGGCGCATGTCGTCGGTGATCTCATGCAGGTCTTTCGCTTCCATGATGTCTCGGCGCTGACCAAAGATCACCTTGCGCTGTTCGTTCATCACGTCGTCGAACTTGAGCAATTGCTTGCGGATGTCAAAGTTGCGTCCCTCGACCTTTGCCTGAGCGCGCTCCAGCGATTTGTTGACCCATGGGTGAATGATCGCTTCGCCTTCCTTGAGGCCCAGCGTCGTCAGCACCTTCTCCAGCTTTTCGGAGCCGAAGATGCGCATCAGATCATCCTCGAGCGACAGGAAGAAGGACGAGCGCCCCGGATCCCCCTGACGGCCGGAGCGGCCGCGCAGCTGGTTGTCGATGCGGCGGCTCTCGTGCCGCTCGGACGCCAGAACGGACAGCCCGCCCGCTTCCAGCACTTTCCTCTTCTCTTCCGCCGTCTCCGCTTCGATCCGCTTGCGGATAGCGACAGGATCGCCATCGGGATCGGCTGCCAGCCCTTCGAGCACTCGAAGCTCCACGTTACCGCCCAGTTGAATATCGGTGCCGCGCCCGGCCATGTTCGTCGCGATGGTGACCGCACCAAATTTTCCGGCGTCACCCACGATCTGGGCTTCCTGCTCGTGCTGGCGGGCGTTGAGCACGTTGTGGGTGATCCCCTCGGCTTCCAACAGCGCAGAAAGCTTTTCCGATTTCTCGATGGATGTCGTCCCGACAAGGCAGGGCTGGCCCTTTGCATGGGCCTCTTTAACCTTTTCGATGATCGCATCGTATTTCTCTCCGACCGTGCGGTAGACGGCGTCGTCGTCGTCGATGCGCGCGATCGGCACGTTCGTCGGTACTTCGACAACGCCGAGGCCGTAAATCTGCTGAAATTCCTCCGCCTCGGTCAAGGCCGTACCGGTCATGCCTGCCAATTTGTCATAGAGGCGGAAGTAGTTCTGGAACGTTACGGATGCCAGCGTGATGTTCTCCGGCTTGATATCTACGCCTTCCTTGGCCTCGATCGCCTGGTGCAGACCGTCGCCCAAACGGCGGCCCGACATCATGCGCCCGGTGAATTCATCGATCAGAACGACCTGACCATCTCGCACGATGTAGTCCTTGTCCTTCTCGAACAGCTTGTGCGCACGCAGGCCCTGATTGACGTGGTGCACGATCGACGTGCTTTCCGGATCATAGAGGGTGAACCCCTCTTCGAGCAGCTCACGCGCGCGCAGCTGTTCCTCGAGGAATTCGACACCCTCGTCGGTGAAGGTCACGTTGCGGGTCTTTTGGTCCAGCTCATAATGCTCCGCCACCAGCGATGGGATCATCGTGTCAATGGTCTGGTACATGTCGGATCGGTCATCCGACGGGCCGGAGATGATCAGCGGCGTGCGCGCCTCGTCGATAAGGATACTGTCTACCTCATCGACAATGGCAAAATTGTGGTGCTTCTGAAAAATCTGGTTCAGCTCGGACTTCATGTTGTCGCGGAGGTAATCGAAGCCAAGTTCGTTGTTGGTGGCGTAGGTGATGTCGCAATCATATGCCTCACGCTTGAGGTCGTCAGGCATATTCGGCACGATGTAGCCCGTAGTCATCCCTAATGCGCCGAAAACCTTGCCCATCCATTCAGCGTCGCGTTTCACCAGATATTCGTTCACAGTGACGATATGGACGCCCTTGTGCGTCAGCGCATTGAGATAGGCGGCGAACGTCGCGGTGAGGGTCTTGCCTTCGCCGGTTTTTTGCTCGGCTACGTTACCTTGGTGCAGGAAAATGGCACCCAACAGCTGGGTGTCGAAAGCGCGCAGGCCGAGCGTGCGGCGCGCGGCCTCACGGCAGTTGGCAAAGGCCTCGGGCAGCAGATCATCGAGGCTCTCGCCTCCCATGGCGCGTTTGGAGAACGCCTCGGTCTTGTCCTTGATCTCCTGATCGCTCAGCGCCTCAAAGTCCGGCTCAAGCGCGTTGACCTTTTCCACCAAATCACGGACGCCTTTGACCTTGCGATCGTTTGGCGAGCCAAAAACCTTTTTGGTGATTTTTCCAAGTCCCAGCATGCGATCTCCAGCCGAAGTTAAATTCTATCGCGCGATCTGCTTGCCCCGCAAACGCCCAGTCCATAAATAGAAGGGGAGAGTGGTGGCATCACGCCGCGCCCATCAGCGATGTAAGGGCCACCATGTAGCGTGTCAATGTAACCGGTCCAATCGCGCCGGAATGATAGGACGATCCATGCAAAAACGACTCACTTTTCTAGGCCCTTTGGCCCTCATCGCCGCTCTGGCGCTTCCCGCCACTGCACAAGAGACAGCAACCGCCGATCCATCCGTGGTGGTGGCAACCGTTGGTGAAACTCAAATTACCGTGGGCCATATGATCGCGGCTTGGGCGAGGTTGCCGGAGCAGTATCAGGGCCTGGCGGACGACGTGCTGTTTCAGGGTATCCTTGATCAGTTGATCCAGCAGACGGCGTTGCAGCAGCAGTTCACCGGAGAGTTGCCCCTGCGGGTTCAGCTTCAGATTGAGAATGAGCGCCGTTCGCTCACCGCGGGTGAGGCGGTCAACGGTATTCTGGACGCACCGCTCGACGAGGCGGAGGTCCAAGCAGCCTATGAAGCCGATTACGGCGGCGCAGAGCAGACGCCGGAATATAACGCCTCGCACATTCTGGTCGAAACGGAGGAGGCGGCCCTTGCCGTCGTGGCGGAGCTTGAGGCCGGTGCCGATTTTGCTGCTGTCGCGCGAGAACAATCGACAGGCCCATCCGGACCCAACGGTGGGCAGCTTGGCTGGTTCGGCACAGGCGCGATGGTACCTGAGTTCGAGGAAGCCGTCGTGGCACTGGAGGCGGGTGCCATCTCTGCTCCCGTCGAAACACAATTTGGGTGGCACATCGTCAAGCTGAATGAGACGCGGATACAAGAGGCCCCTGCGCTGGAAGAAGTACGGGGCGAGATTGAGATGCAACTCCGCCAGATCCGCGCGCAAGAGCGGATCGAGGAAGTCACCGCCGCCGCTGATGTGGACCGTAGCGGCGGCGAGGGGGTCGCGACCTCCGTCATCAAACAAGTCAATGTGCTGGAGTAGCAGCCACCATGGCCAAAATCACCGCCGTCTCCCCGCTCGCACCTGCTGAATTTCCGGCACTCCCTGTGATCGGGGGGGTGGCGTTCGCCACCGCTGCGGCGGGGGTGAAGTATCAAGGCCGCACCGATGTCATGCTGGCGACGCTGGCACCCGGTACGGTGATTGCGGGGGCGTTCACCCGCTCTACCACGCGGTCCGCCCCTGTTCTGGACTGTCAGGACAAGCTGGGAGGCCCCTCGGACGGGCCCGCCGCGATCCTTGTGAACTCCGGCAACTCCAACGCATTTACGGGCAAAAGCGGCGTCATCTCGGTAGAAGCTATCACCGCTGGCGTGGCGCTCGCCTGCGATGTGGCGCAGGCGCGGGTGTTCACCTCCTCGACCGGTGTCATCGGCGAGCCGTTGCCCCATGCCCGTATCACGGCCGTGCTGGACGCCCTTGCCGCAGCCACTGATCCAGGCGGGATCGCCGACGCGGCGAAGGCGATCATGACGACGGATACGTTTCCGAAAGGCGCCTGCGCGCAGGTGGACATCGGGGGAAAAACAGTCTCCATCGCGGGGATCGCGAAAGGGTCCGGCATGATCGCGCCGGATATGGCGACGATGCTCGTCTATATCTTTACCGATGCACAGATCGGGCAGGAGGCGCTGCAAGCGCTTGTCTCGACCGCCAATGAGTTGACGTTCAATGCCATCACCGTGGATAGCGATACCTCCACGTCCGACAGCCTCCTCGTGGCTGCGACCGGTGCGAGCGGTGTGGCCGTGGATCAGGACGAAACATTTGCCGATGCCCTGCATGGCGTCATGCTCGACCTCGCGCATCAGGTTGTGCGCGACGGTGAAGGGGCCACTAAATTTGTCGAGATTCGCGTGACGGGCGCCGATCGCGACGCCGATGCTAAAACCCACGCCATGGCCATCGCGAATTCTCCGCTGGTGAAAACCGCCATCGCCGGAGAGGACCCTAACTGGGGCCGCATCGTCATGGCCATCGGAAAATCGGGCGCCGCCGCCGACCGTGACCGCATCGGCATCCGCTTTGGCGATGTTGAGGTGGCCAAGGACGGCTGGCGTAGTGAAAGCTACTCGGAGGAGGCCGCGGCCGCCCATATGAAAGGCGAGCACATTATTATCAGTGTGGAGCTGGGTCTTGGCACAGGCACCTCGACCGTGTGGACCTGCGACCTCTCCCATGGGTACATCGCGATCAACGCTGATTACCGCTCATGAGGATGGTCCTCGTGTCGGCGGTCGCGCTGATTGATCCCGATGGTCGCGTGCTGTTGGCGCAGCGTCCCGAGGGGAAATCCATGGCAGGATTATGGGAGTTTCCCGGTGGCAAGGTGGAGCAAGGAGAAACACCCGAGGCCGCGCTCATCCGGGAGCTGCACGAGGAGCTAGGCATCAATACATGGGCGTCCTGCCTCGCCCCGCTTACGTTTGCGAGCCATTCATACGATGATTTCCATCTGATGATGCCCCTGTTTGCCTGTCGGAAATGGGAGGGGGCGCCGCACGCGCGGGAAGGGCAGATCCTCAGATGGGTGAAACCGAACGATATGCGTGATTATCCCATGCCCGCCGCCGATATCCCGTTGATCGCGATACTTCGCGACTGGCTGTAAAGGTCTGCTCAAAATTAAAACATGTTTTGGCTAATATATCAGCGGTTTGTTTCCAAAAATATATAGATCAGCGCAAATAATTGGCTATTGTAAAACCTATAGAAATTCTTGGGAGGGTTGAAATGCTTCGCACGATCACAATTGGAAGCTGTGTTTCGGTTCAGGGAACGTTCGTCCGGGCAATGCCCGACGGCCGCATTTCGGTGCAGGTGGACAGCACGGTTTATTCCGGTGTGCCTGTTACAAAGAAATAATCTGTTTCCTGTAAAGACAAAAAAGGGACGGTAGCGATACCGTCCCTTTTTCTATCTTTGGCACATGCACCTTTTACAGTGTGCGGGTCACCTCTTCGCGGGTGAAGATTTCGATCACGTCATCGGGGCGGACATCTTCATAGTTCTCGAAGGCCATGCCGCATTCCTGACCCGACTGTACCTCTGGCACCTCATCCTTGAAACGCTTGAGCGTTTTGAGCGTGCCTTCGTGGATCACCACGTTGTCGCGCAGCAGGCGGACACCGGCGGAGCGGCGCGCCACCCCTTCCGTGACCAGACAGCCCGCGACCTTGCCCACACCCGTGACCTTGAAGACCTCTTTGATATTTGCGTAGCCAATGAAGTTTTCCTTGATCTCGTTGCTGAGAAGGCCGGATGCCGCCGCTTTCACATCATCGACCAGATCGTAGATGACCGAGTAATAGCGGATCTCGACACCTTTCTGGTTGGCCGTGTTGCGCGCGGAGGCGTTGGCACGAACATTGAAACCCATAATTGGCGCACCAGACGCTTCGGCGAGGCCCACATCGGTCTCCGTGATCGCACCCACACCAGAATGCAGGACACGCACACGCACCTCGTCGTTGCCGATCTTCTCCATCGCCTGAACAATCGCCTCGGCAGAACCCTGCACATCGGCCTTGACCAGAATCGGCAGCTCCGACACGTCCTCGTCCGCTTTGGCGTTAGCCATAAGCTGCTCAAGCGTGGTCGCAGCACCAGCCGCAGCGCGCTTGTCCTTGGCGGCGTTGGCACGGTATTCCGCGATCTCACGCGCTTGCGCTTCGGTTTCGGTCACGTTGAGGACGTCACCCGCTTCGGGTGTGCCATTGAGACCCAAGACTTCGACAGGGACGGACGGACCGGCCTCCTTGATGCGGTTGCCCTGATCGTCGATCAGCGCACGCACCTTGCCGTACTGCTCACCCACCACAAAGATGTCGCCGGTGCGCAATGTGCCGTTCTGGATCAGAACGGTGGCAACGGGACCTCGGCCAACGTCCAGCTTCGCCTCGATCACGGCACCGACGGCGGCGCGGTTGGGGTTGGCCCTCAACTCAAGGATCTCCGATTGCAGGGCAATCGCCTCCAAAAGCTCCTCAAGACCCTGCCCGGTAATGGCAGAGACTTCGACATCCTGAACATCACCCGACATCTTCTCGACGATGACTTCGTGTTGCAGCAGCGCCGCACGCACTTTGTCAGGATCGGCGGAGGGTTTGTCCACCTTGTTAATGGCGACGATCATCGGCACTTTAGCCGCTTTAGCGTGGGCGATCGCCTCGATCGTTTGGGGCATCACGGCGTCATCCGCCGCCACCACCAGCACCACGATATCCGTTACCTGCGCCCCGCGTGAGCGCATGGATGTAAAGGCCGCGTGGCCCGGTGTATCGAGGAACGACAGCACCGCACCCGTATCAGTTGTGACCTGATAGGCCCCGATGTGCTGGGTGATCCCGCCAGCCTCGCCCGCAACAACCTTGGCGTTGCGAATCGCATCGAGCAGCGATGTCTTGCCGTGGTCCACGTGGCCCATGATGGTGATGACAGGGGGGCGCGAGACGAGGTCTTTTTCGTCGTCTTCCTCCAGCTTGATCACATCTTCCACATCAGCATCCGAGACGCGGACAACCTTGTGGCCGAACTCTTCGATGATCAGCTCTGCGGTGTCGGCATCAATCGTCTCGTTTTGGGTGACCATCAAGCCGCTGTTCATCAGCGCTTTGACGACCGCACCGGTCTTTTCGGCCATACGCGCGGCCAGCTCGGAGACCACAATCGCCGGAGGCAGCTGCACATCGCGAACGATCTTTTCGCGCTCGACGCTGCCGCCCATCGCTTTGACGCGGGCCCGGTCCTGCTTGCGCTTCATCTGCGCCATGGAGCGTTGGCGACCGCCTTCACCGCCGCGCAGCGCCTGGTTCACGGTCAACTTGCCGGAACGGCGATCGTCGGTCTGGCGATTCTTCTTATTGGTCTCCTCACGGTCACGCTCCGTCTTGCGGGGTGTGGCAGCGGGGAGGGCCTTGTTGGGGGTGGCGCGTGCCGCAGCAGGCTCAGATGCGGGCGCTGCGGCGGCCTGAGCGGCTGCGGCGGCTTCACGCTTGGCGCGCTCTTCCTCTTCGGCTTTCGCCTTGAGGCTTTCCTCGCGCTCGCGGTCTTCCTGCTCTTTGGCATCGATCTCGGCGCGACGGCGCTCACGATCTTCCGCGCGTGCCTTTTCGTCCGCTTCGCGTGTGGCGGCCTCTTCGGCCTCGCGCGCCTTGGCCGCTTGCACGGCCTTCAAGCGGCGCTCCATCTCGGAATCGGTAATGCCTGCGGGACGCTTTGAAGGGTCACCGACAGGACCGGCACCGGGGCCGGTTTGTTTTTGGCCACCGGGTTTCGGCACCACGACACGCTTGCGCTTCGTCTCCACGACGACGTTCTTCGTCCGCCCGTGGCTAAAGCTTTGCTTTACGTTGCCGGGACGCGAACCCCCCAGACCCAATGTTTTTCTGCCGTCACTATCGCTCATCTAGCTCGTCTATCCTTTCGGCTGGCCGTTGCCAGCCTCGTTTTTGCGCACGCCGTTCAGTCTATGGGTCTCCTCTACAACACGCAGAGTGAGTCCACCAGAGGCGAGCGCCCCATGTATCACAGTTTGGCGACCGAATGCCAAACCCAATTCATCCGCTGTCAAGCACCCGATATAGTGCCCGTAATGCGGCGTACTCAATTTCGATTTGCCGCGCCCCGATCCGTCCACAGCCTGGATCAGGACTAAAGCCTCCTCATTTTGCAACCAGCCTTTGACCTTCTCGTAGCCTGCGACGGCTTTACCCGCCTTGCGCTGCATCGAGATGAGGTCGACCACACGGCGGGCCAACTGCTTTTCCACTTCCGCCACCAGATCATCCGGCACCTTGGCGGGTTGTTTCGCACTGCGCGCGAACAGTCCTTTTTTCGCCGCCAGCTCAAGTGCTGCCCGATCGGCGGTTACCCAGATACCACGTGCGGGCAGTTTTCCCAAAATATCGGGCACGACCTGACCGTCGGGGCCTACGACAAACCGCACCAGGCGGTACTTCGGCTGCACCTCGCCAGTGGCGATGCACTTGCGCTCTGCTCCGCTCTCGCGATCTTTGGATGCGCCACCGCGTCCCATTCCGACCCTTCCGAGACCTGCGATCAGGCCTCGGCTTCCTCTGCTGTATCGTCGACTTGAGCATCAGCCTCAAGCTCGGCCGGGTCTACCCAACCCAACAAAACGCGTGCCGTCATGATCATGCCCTGCGCTTCCTCCAAAGTCATGCCAAACGGCTCCAGCACACCATCGTCTTTGATGCGCTCGCCGTTTTCGGTGGTCCAGCCACCGGCCAGCTCCCAATCCGCGCAAGTCGCGAAATCTTCCAGCGTTTTGACATCGTCTTTGGCCAGCGCCTCTATCATTTGGGGTGTGAGGCCCTCAAAATCAATAAGACTGTCTTCGACACCCAGCGCACGCGCCGCATCGAGCGCCGCTTTCGCCTGCGCCTCCAGCACGTCACGAGCACGGGCCTGCAACTCCGCAGCGGTGTCTTCGTCCACACCGTCGATGACCAACAGCTCGTCCACCTCGACGTACGCCACCTCTTCGAGGTTGGTGAATCCTTCGGCCACCAGAAGCTGGGCAAAGAACTCGTCGAGATCGAGGTTGTCCATGAACAGCTTCGTGCGCTGCTCGAATTCGGCCTGACGGCGCTCGCTCTCTTGCGCTTCGGTCATGATGTCGATGTCGAGACCGGTGAGCTGGCTCGCCAGACGCACGTTCTGGCCACGGCGCCCAATGGCGAGGCTCAACTGCTCTTCCGGCACGACGACTTCGATCTTGCCTGCTTCCTCATCCAGAACCACCTTGCTCACCTCGGCGGGCTGGAGCGCATTCACAAGGAAGGTCGGCGTGTCTTCATTCCACGGGATGATGTCGATCTTCTCGCCCTGCAATTCATTTACGACAGCCTGCACACGGCTGCCGCGCATACCCACGCAAGCGCCGACAGGGTCGATGGAGTTGTCATAGGAAATCACCGCGATCTTGGCGCGGCTGCCGGGGTCACGGGCCACGGCCTTGATCTCGATGATGCCGTCGTAGATCTCGGGCACTTCCATCTTGAACAGCTCTGCCATGAACTCTGGCGCGGTACGGCTCAGGAAAATCTGCGGGCCGCGCTGCTCGCGGCGCACGTCCTTGATGTAGACGCGGATGCGGTCGTTGGGACGGTACGATTCGCGGCCGATCTTCTCGTTACGGCGCAGAATCGCCTCACCAGCGCCCACATCCACGATGACGTTGCCGTACTCCTCTCGCTTGACCAGACCGTTGATGATGGTGCCCGCGCGGTCCTTGAATTCCTCGTACTGGCGGTCGCGCTCGGCTTCGCGCACCTTTTGCAGGATCACCTGCTTCGCGCTTTGCGCGGCAATGCGGCCCATCTCGACGGGCGGCACTTCCTCGGTAAATTCCTGACCGATTTCCGGCTCGGCCATATACTGCTTGGCCTGCTCGACGGTGAATTCGGCCTGATAGTTCTCAAGCTCCTCATCCGCCACAACGGTGCGTACGCGGGTGAATGTCGCGCGCCCGGTCTTGCGGTCAATCGCCACGCGAATGTCCATCTCCGCCCCATAGCGCGACTTCGCTGCGCGGGCGAGGCTCTCCTCCATCGCTTCGATCACCAGACCAGGGTCGATCATCTTCTCGCGAGCCACAGCTTCGGCAGTTTGCAAAAGCTCAAGCTGGTTTGCGGATGTAATGGCCATTATTTTTCTCCCTCGTCAGACAGATGCGTCTGCACTTCATCAAATTGGGTCTCGTCGATTGCGCCCGTCGCTTTGCGCTGGCGCAGCATTTCCTTGATCAGCTCGTCGGTGAGGACAAGCTTGGCATCGGTGAGCCATTCAAACTTGAGACCAACAGTGCCTTCTTCGATGTTGATAAGCACCTCATCGCCCTCGATGCCGGCCAGCTCCCCCTTGAAGCGGCGGCGGCCGTCAATGAGGTCGTCCGTTTCGATCTTGGCCTCATAGCCCTCGAAATTTGCGAAATCCTTGAGCCTAGTCAGCGGACGGTCGATGCCGGGAGAGGACACCTCGAGCGCGTATTCATCGACGATCGGATCTTCCACATCCAGCACGGCACCGATCGCGGTGCTGATCTTGGCGCAGTCGTCAACCTCGATCCCGCCCTCTGGCTTGTCCGCCATTACTTGCAATGTCGCGTTCTTGCCGCTCATCAGCCGCACGCGCACCAGCTCGTAGCCCATGTCCTCGATGACAGGGGTTATGATCTCGGCGAGGCGCCGGTCCATGGCCGCTTTTGCAATCAGATCGTTGTTCATGGTCACTTTGCCTTCAGGCACAAAAAAACGGGCGCGCGGCCCGTCTATCAGGATCGGTGGGCGCTTGGTTTGGACCCGAGCGACGCGCTGTTGAAAATCATATACGCGCAGCCAGAAGGAACATCAAGCCCCCCACCACCGTTGCGGCGCGCGCAGATCATCAAGCACGCCACGCCCTACCGTCATCGGCATGGCGATGCTGCGAGATACGGCCTGACCCCGCCAAACGAGAATGTCGTCAAACCCGCTCAGAGCATTGGAATCAGAGATATCTGCGCCGTCCACCAAATACTCTGCGACCGCCTGCGCACGCACGATCTCCGATGGGATCGAGACAAGCTCGACCTCATTGAACCAGCCTGCTCGCCCGTCTTTCCAGTGCCGCTCCACCCGTTGGGCCAAAAGCTGTTGACCGGCAGCGAAGTGGCGCGCGCGGTAGAGGCCCGTACCAATGCCCGCGTGCGCCGCATGGGCGGGACGGATCACATGAGCGAGCGTGCTGAGTGTGAAGGGAAGCGCCGGATCGGGAGCATCCAGCGTTATCTGCACACGGTACGGCGCAAGAGCGGCGATATCGCCGATCCCACCGAGACTTTCGACTACATCGGCGGCTGTAAATTGCGTGCCGTCATGAAACCGCACATCGCGGCGCAGATCGAAGGTCCAAATTCTGGCATCGTCGCTGACGGTCCAGCCGGTCGCAAGCTCCCCGCGCAGAATCCCGTCAGCCGCGACCTCGGTCAGCGTCTCAAAGACCAGACCCTGCCGCGCCACCTGCATGAACAGGCCATCGCCCTGCACCCAGTCATCGCCGCGCGCCGCACCCGACAACGCAAGGCGTAGCTTGCCACCCCGCTGGGGCAGCGGTCCCGCACTTACCCCCGCCGCCGCGAGCAATGCCGCCGCTGCACCGCTGGCAAACAGCGCACGCCTGTCGAGGGGCCTGCGGGTCATAGCGCTGCAATCCTGTCCATCGCACGGACCAATTCCGCACTGATCCCCGGCTCCGACAGGGCATGGCCCGCGTTGCGCACCATCTTGAGCTCCGCCTTGGGCCACGCGCGGTATATCGCATAGGCGCTGTGCGGGGGGCAAATCATGTCATACCGGCCCTGCACAATCACACCTGGAATATGGGCAATGCGATCCATCTGAGCCAAAATCTGCCCGTCGTATTCAAGAAAGCCCGCGTTGATGAAATAGTGATTCTCGAGCCGCGCGAAGGCACGGGCGTACTCGCCCGGCCCCTCAATCATCTGGCCAGCCGAATGGATCGTGGCCAGCGCATTCTCCCATCCCGACCACGCGCGGGCATACCGCGTCTGAAGGGACATATCGTCAGAGAACAGCCGCCGGTGATACGCCTTGATCAGGTTGTCCTGCTCATCACGCGGCACCAGTGCGGTGAACTTTTCCCAAACTTCGGGCCAGAATTTTCCTGCCCCCCCGCCATAGAACCAATCCAACTCACCTTGCGTCATCAGGAATACACCGCGCAGCACAAGATTGCTGACTGCCTCAGGATGGGTCTGGGCATAGATGAGCGAAAGCGTCGCGCCCCAGCTTCCGCCGAATACAGCCCATTGCCCGATGCCCAGCGTTTCGCGAATCAGCTCGATGTCGGCCACCAGATGCCACGTGCTGTTGTCCGTCACACTCGCATGCGGCGTAGACCGGCCACAGCCGCGCTGATCAAACAGGATAACGCGGTACTTCTCAGGATCGAAATAACGCCGCATCGACGGGCTGCACCCGCCGCCGGGGCCACCGTGCAACACGACAACGGGGATGCCTTCGGGGTTGCCGCACTGCTCGACATAAACGGTATGCCCTTGTCCCACAGACAGCATGCGCCGGTCGAACGGGTCAATCGGGGGATACAGATACTGCACTGCGCGCTTTTGATCAGGTATCTTATCCATTACGAGCCTATATAGTACGAGGTGGCATTGAATACGAGGAGCATGGAAATGCAAGCGCATCAAAGCACTGTGGACGACGCGGAAGTCGCAAAATTCGAAGCGATGGCGACGGAATGGTGGGATACGGAGGGGAAGTTCAAGCCCTTGCATATGCTCAATCCCTGCCGCCTCGATTATATCACGACCCAGATCGCTGGGGAGTTTGACCGTGACCTGACGGAGCCGGAGCCGTTCAAAGGCATGCGCATCCTCGACATCGGCTGCGGTGGGGGCCTGTTGTCGGAGCCTATGGCGCGACTTGGCGCGACCGTTGTGGGCGCCGATGCCGCAGAGGGCAACATCCCCGTAGCACAGATACACGCAGCGCAATCAGGCCTCGAGATCGACTACCGCCATACCACGGCGGAGGCGCTGGCGGAGGCTGGTGAGCAATTCGATGTCGTCCTCAATATGGAAGTGGTGGAGCACGTGGCCTCCCCCATCAGCTATCTGACAGCCTGTCAGAAATTGCTGAAATCGGGCGGCTTGCACATCTGCTCGACGCTCAATCGCAATCCAAAATCCTACGTGACGGCGATCATCGGCGCGGAGCATGTGATGCGCTGGCTACCAAAGGGCACGCATGAATGGTCGAAGTTCATCACGCCGGAAGAGCTCTATAAGTTGCTTGAGGAAGCCGGGCTGGACCCTGTCGATCGCAAAGGATTCGTGTTCAATCCCCTGACGTGGAAATGGAGCACATCGCCCAGGGATCTCAGCGTGAATTACGTCACTGCGAGCCTCAAACCCTAGCCCATCTGCTTGCGCAGCTCGCGCAGGATCGGCAGCGCTGCACGTGCCTTTTCCTCGCCGAGGTCCTCGACGACCTTTGTGATCATCGGCGCGATCGCGTTCAGGGCAACCTCGCGTGCCTGACGCCCGGCGGGGCTGATGGTGACCATCTTGCGGCGCGCATCGTCCCAATCAGGGCGAATGTGCACATAGCCTGCCCATTCCAGCTTGGTCAGCGTATTGGTCATAGCCCCGCGCGTGACGTGGAATGTCTCGGCCAGCTGCGCTGGCGTCCGCTCCACCTCGCGCCACGCAAGATGGTTGAGCACTGAAAAATGCGAAATCTCCATGCCCTTTGGCAACACACGGGTCAGCCTGCTGCGCAGGATCTGGTCGGCGCCCAGAATCTCACTGAACAGCATGATCGCCAAGGTGTTGGAGGTTTCGCTCATTTTATGGCCCGTCAAACGTGCGCTTGTGGCTGAGGCTCGGCACTTTGGCGCGCGCGGCGTCGATCTGCGCGAGATCGAGATCGGCAACATAAATGCCCTCCTCCGTGCCGGCATCCAAAATAACCTCTCCCCAAGGGGCCACGACAAGCGAATGGCCATAGGTATCGCGGGTTTTATGCGTCTTACTTGCGTGGGTGCCCGTCTGCGCGGGCGCAATCACGAAACATCCCGTCTCGATCGCGCGGGCCCGGAGCAGCGTGTGCCAATGCGCCGCACCGGTGACGGGGGAAAAAGCGGCAGGCACGGTGAGGATTTGGGCACCCGCATACGCGAGCGCCTGATAGAGCGCGGGAAAGCGCACATCATAGCAAATGCTCATCCCGATTTTGGCAAACCCCGCATCCGCCACAACAGCCTGCGCGCCGGGGCGGTAGGCCGCCGATTCTTTCCATGTCTCGGTAGGCGTCAGCTGCACGTCGAACATGTGGATTTTATCGTAGCGTGCGATGATGCCCCCATCCGGCCTGATCAGAAACGACCGGTTGGCAAACCGCCCGTCCGCGTCCTCGGTCTTGAGGCCAAGTGAACCAATCAGCAGTGTCACGCCCAGCGCGGCCGCATCCTCGCACAGCGCGGCCAACGTCCGATCGTCGCCTTCATGCAACAGCACATCGCGCTGGTGATCGCGGCTGGTGGAGATGCAGTTGGTCACCTCCGGCGTGAGAATGAACGTTGCTCCCTGCGCCGCAGCCTGTGCCAGCATCGCGCGGGTTTTGGCCAAATTGGCTGCTGGATCATCGCTCACGCTCAGCTGGAGGATCGCGACCTTCATGCAGCAAGAAGAGCGTCAAGCGTTCCCGCACGCTCCAGCGCAAAAAGTTGATCACAACCGCCTACATGCGTCTCGCCCACGAATATCTGCGGCACGGTGCGGCCGCCGCCCGCACGTTCGATCATTTCCGGCTTGCGGTCCGGATTGGCCAATACGTCCACTTCGGAAAAGCTGACGCCTTTTTGGGTCAGCAACCGCTTGGCTGCGTGGCAAAAGCCGCACAGGGGTGATGTGTAAATCTCAACGGGTTTCATGACGCGTTCCTTTGCAACAGGTGTTGGTAAGGATTTAAGCGTCTTTGACCGCTCTTGCTAGGGTCAGGATGCGCACGGGGCCCGATCCGCCCTCCAAGCAGGCCTGCGTGCAGGCCGTAAGCGTCGCGCCTGTCGTCAGCACATCGTCGATGAGCAACACAGGCCTGCCCTTCATCAGCACGCCGCGTTTGCGGTGTAAACCAATCGCTTTTTCTAGCGTTTCATAGCGCGATTCGCGGTTGAGCCCGTCGAGCGATGCGGTCCTGCGCACCCGCACGAGTGCATCAGGGCACCAGTCCAGCTCGAGCTTTCTTGCGACCGACCGCGCCAGCAGTGCCGATTGGTTATACCGCCGTTTGAGCAGCCGCGACCAATGCAGCGGTACGGGGACCACAAGCGTGTCGGGCGTTACGAGCGCACGCATCATATTGGCCATCCAAAGTCCTGCTGGGCGCGCCATCTCTTGTCGGTCCCCGTGTTTGAGAGCGAGGACGAGCTTGCGCCCCGTGGCGCGGTAAAGCAGTGCCGCGCGCCCTTGGACCCAGGGTTTCGGCATATCCATGCACGCGTCACAATGATGAAACGACCCCTCGCCACCGGGGGTCAGAGGCACACCGCACCCGTCACACATCACCCCGCCAAAGAACGTCGTGTCGCGCCAGCAGGTGCCGCATAATCCAAAATCACTCTCCACCATCTGGCCACAAGTGATGCAATGGGGCGGATAAATCAGCGAAACTGCAGTTTGAAGTTGTGCCAACACGCCCCTATGTACCCTCCCATGACAAATGTGATGACCGACCTTACCGCCCTTACCAGCCACCGCGCCCGCGCGACTGCGGACGGGCTATTCCTGCACGCCGCCGCAGCGGACGAGCTTCAGGATCGTATGGAGATGGTTAATAAGTCGTTTAATTCGACGGCCATCGTCACAGGCTTTCCAAGCTTTTGGCAAAAGCAGCATCCCGGCGCAGTGATCGTACCCGACACGGAAACGCTGGAGCTTGCGGCCCAATCCCACGATCTGTTGGCCCATATGATGAGCTTGCACTGGGCGAACGATCCTGTGGGCCAGCTAATCCAATGCCGTCGCGCGCTCCGCCCTGATGGGTTGTTCATCGCAGTGAGCTTTGGCGGCGACACACTACAGGAGTTGCGGCGCTCGCTCGGCGAGGCGGAGATCGCTGTAACAGGTGGCCTGTCCCCACGCATCGCCCCGTTGCCTGAATTGCGGGATCTGGGGGGGCTGCTTCAACGTGCGGGCTTTGCGCTGCCCGTGGCGGACACAGTCACTCTTACGGCAGAATATCGGGATATCTGGCACCTCATGCACGACTTGCGCGCCATGGGGGAGACCAATGCACTGGCCGCGCGCCTGCGCATGCCCACCCGTCGCGCTGTTTTCGAAGCTGCACAGACTTTGTACGCCAATCACTTCAGTACCCCTTCGGGCCGCTTGGGCGCAAGTTTCGAGCTTCAGGTGCTTACCGGTTGGGCGCCGGATGCATCACAACCCCAGCCTTTGCGCCCGGGATCTGCGCAACAACGACTTGCCGATGCGCTCGGCGCCCCAGAAACACCCCTGCGCGATTGACCCCGCGCAGATTCTATCTATGTCACATTGGATAACAGCAGGATGGCGTCATGAAAGATATGCAGATAGCAACATGCCCGGTACATGCAGACGCGGATCACCCCCCGGTGCCGCGCCCGAAAATCGGCGTGTTGGTCGGCAATCTCGGCACGCCCGACAATTATGACTACTGGTCCATGCGTCGGTATCTTGGGGAGTTTCTCTCGGACCGCCGCGTGATAGATTACTCTCCGTGGCTCTGGCAGCCACTGTTGCAACTCATCATCCTGACAAAGCGGCCCTTCACCTCCGGAGCGGCATATAAATCCATCTGGAACGAGGTGGACGGCGAAAGTCCGTTGATGACGATCACCAAGGCCCAGACCGCCAAGATCACGACGGAGATGCACAAGACCTACGGCGATGATGTGATGGTCGATTTCTGCATGCGCTACGGCAACCCCTCGACAAAGAGCAAGGTCGAGAAGTTGGTGAAGGCGGGCTGTCAGAAAATCCTGTTTTTCCCGCTCTATCCTCATTACGCAGGCGCGACCTCCGCAACCGCCTGCGACAAGTTTTTCGAGGCGTTGGGTAAAGAAAAGTGGCAACCTGCCGCGCGCACGGTGCAGCCCTATTTCGACCGCCCCGATTATATAGATGCGCTCGCCAAATCAATCGAGGCAAAGTATGCGGAGCTGGAGACGCGGCCAGATATCCTCGTGTGCTCCTACCACGGTGTGCCCAAGCGGTACCTTATGGAGGGGGATCCATATCACTGCCAATGCCAAAAAACCACGCGCCTGCTCAAGGAGCGGTTGGGCTGGGAGGACACAGAGATCAAGACGACGTTCCAGTCCAAATTCGGGCCTGAAGAGTGGCTGCAGCCCTATACGGTAGAGGAAGTAGCGCGTCTGGCCGAGCAGGGGAAAAGGAACATCGCCGTTTGCGCGCCGGCCTTCTCCGCCGATTGCATCGAGACGCTGGAGGAGATCAACGAAGAGATTTTCGAGAGCTTCGAGGAAGCGGGCGGCGAGCACTTCACCTACATTCCGTGCCTCAATGACGACGACGCGCATATCGACGCCTTGTCGAACATCATCCGCGACAATCTCAAGGGCTGGATATAATCAGCGCAATCCGGGGCTATGTATCCCGGACGCTTTTTGTTTCGAGCGGTCACAAAAAAAGGCGGTGCAAATGCACCGCCTTTTTTCTTCAGTAAACTACTGAAAATTAGTCAGCCAAAGCTGCTGCAACGATAACCAGAAGGAGCAGTGGAACCAGCACGCCCGCGGAGGAGCTTGTGGATTCCTGAACGATGACCGGCGCTTCGATGATCGGATCTGCCAGAGAGCCGGCGGAAGCGGAAGAAGCAGCAGCTGCCAGAGCGGCGGCGAGAACGAGTTTTTTCATTTAAATAACCTCCAGAAGATTGCCCGCCATGAATCTCAGCATGAAACGGACTTAACACTAACGTCGTGGCTTTTTCTAAACACCATCCGCTGCAGGAATGGAACATTGATTCAGCAGGCTGACAATCTGATTGCCGCAATGTCGTCAAATAAGCAACACCTGCGTGCCCACCTTGGCCATCTCATAAAGCTCCTCGATATGCTCGTTATATAACCCGATACACCCGTTGGAGGATTTACGCCCAATTTTACGCGTGTCGTGCGTGCCGTGGATGCGGTAATATTGCCAGCTCAGATGCAGCGATCTCGTGCCGAGCGGGTTGTCCGGGCCGGGGCCGATAAAGGCGGGCCACTCCGGATTGCGCTCCAGCATGGAGGGGGTCGGACGCCAGCTTGGCTTGGGGTCTTTGAGCGTGACCTGAGTGCGGCCGCGTCGGGTCAAATCCTGCGTCAGTGGAACGCTCGACGGATAAAGTTTGTAGACGCTCAAATCCTCAGACCAATAATGGACCGCGCGGCTGTCGATATCGACGAGAATCGCACCGTTGGTTGTATTGTCAAAAAAGGGCTGCCAATCCAGCGTGCGGAAACTGGAAATGTTTCGGCGTACGACTTCGTTGATGTCGCGCTCCGTTTCGGTGGTCGCCTGGCTGTTCACATCCAGGCCTGTGGTTTGGGCTAATGCGGGTGCGGCCAGCATTGCTGCGCTCCCGGCAAGAAAACCACGGCGGGTATTCAACTTAAAAGTATCATTCGACATTTTACGTCTCCGGCTAAGAAAAGCTCTTAACTGTCATATATTGCTTCAAAGACACGTTTTCAAATCAAACCGGTGTGAGGCGGCGCTTTCGCACCGAAGTGCGTTTGAACTGTTGCACCTCAGCATGTATGGAGCTGCAATTGCCTATGCATGGAGCTGCATGATGATCCGTCTTTTCACAATATTGCTGGTCGCGATGATGGCCCTGGCCGCGTGTCAGCCTGCCGCCCCGACCATTGGTGCAGACGGGCAGCCCATCCCTACGGCGTACCGGATCGGCCAGCGTGAAGCGGCGCAAATTCCGTTCCGCATGCTCGATGCCGTCAACGCACTGCGCGGCGCATCGAGTCTCGTGCCGGTCGAACTCGACTCGCAGCTCACCGCCGCTGCCGCAACCCACTCGCGCGATATGCACGTGCAGAACCGGCCATGGCATTTCGGCTCCGACGGCTCTTCTCCTGTGGACCGCATCCGCCGGGCGGGATATTCCGGCAGCCTCGTCGGCGAGGTTATCTCGGAGACGTACGAGTCAGAGCTGGAGACACTCGGCGCTTGGATGTCGCAGCCCGACACGCGCAGGATCATCATGGACGCCGAAGCACGCAAATTGGGATTTTCTTGGTTTCAGGAACAAAATGGCAAAGTATGGTGGACACTTGTGATGGGCAGCTAGGCTGCGCCGATGTCTCCTCCCTCAGGGATTAATCGCAATCGGTGTTCCATCCCGTACCATCGCGTAAATCCGCTCCATCTCTTTATTGTTCACCGCGATACAGCCCCAGGTCCAGTCTCCCTTGTCGAGGCGCATGGGATGTTTTTGACCGTGAATGAAGATATCGCCTCCCGGTGATTTCCCCATCTCCGCAGCATATGTGATGTCTTCGGCGTTTGGATAGGAAATCCCAAGCGACAGATGAAATCGGCTGTTGGGGTTGCGACGGTTGATCCGGTACACACCCTCAGGTGTTCTGCCATCCCCTTCGAATTGCTTGTGGCCCTCAGGCTCAAACCCCAAGAATACCTCATATTCCTGCAAGATGCGGCTCTGATGCAGCAAATACATCTTACGCTCCGCCTTGTTCACCACGATCCCGGTGACATCCAAGCCGCTGTAACGCTTGAACTTGCTAGGCGCACATGCGCCCAAGGTCGCAATCGCTGCGCCCCCTAAAATAAGATGCCTACGTTTCATATGCCTGCTGCCTCATCCGTTTTCGGACTATTGTCGCCTAAAGCATATCAAAGAATTCTGGAGTCACAAAGCTGTCAATGCGCGACGCAGGATGAATTTGTCGCCAAGTGTGTCACCTGTGGCTTAGTTGCGCCGCAAGCTCTACATGAGACGACCACCGGAATTGATCCACAGGTTGAACCCAGTCGAGAGTGTACCCTCCCGCGATCAAATCGGCCACATCCCGCGCAAACGTGACGGGATTGCAGGAGACGTAGGCAATGCGCCCTATGCCTGAGCGCACCAGCTCGGCTGTCTGTGCTTGCGCCCCTGCCCGTGGCGGATCCATCACCACGGCATCAAAGTTGCGCAGCTCATCCGGCAACAGCGGACGGCGGAACAGGTCACGGACGGCATGGGTGACCGTCTTGAGCCCTTTCGCCATGCGCCAGCCCTTGTCCATCGCCGCCATCATCCCCGCATCGCTCTCAACGGAAAAAATCTCTGCATCCGCAGCGAGCGGTAAGGTGAACGTGCCACAGCCGGCAAAAAGGTCAACCACGCGCTTTGCGCCCAGTACCGCCTCCTGCACGGCGGCCAACAGCTGCGCCTCGCCGTGAATGGTGGCCTGCATAAACGCGCCCGGCGGCGGACAGACATCTGCGTTACCAAAACGCTGCACCGGCGGCGCGCGCTGGGCGATGACTTCATCTTCCCATGTCAGGCGCGCAAAGCCACGGCTATCGCAAAGGCCCGCCAAGGCGATGCGCAGCGGCCCATCGAGCGGCTTGCCGCCGCTCACCTGAATATCCAGACCGACGCGCGAGGTCGTGACGGTCACGGCGAGCGTGGCCTTGCGGCTGCTCCCGATCTCAGCCAGCGCCTCCGCGATCGGCCGTGCCTCAAGCAGCGCAAGCTCAACCAGCGTGCAATCGGGTATTTCAATCACCGTATCGGACGCGCGCCCGTGAAAGCCCGACATCGTTCCCTTCTTGGTACGGCGCGCGGCAAACGTCGCGCGACGACGCGACCGGTCCGGTGAGGTGAGAATCGGGCGGATGTCCGTATAAATGCCCTGCGCAGCCAAGGCCTGCGCGACGATGTCAGTCTTCCACGCCGCCACCAACGGGTCAGACCCATGCTGAAGCTGGCAGCCACCACAGGATTTGAAATGTCTGCACGGCGGGGTGACCCGCGCGTCGGACGGCACGACAATTTTGATATCATGCAACGTGGAGCCGTCGCGCGTACCAGTCACCACCTCACCGGGTAGCGTCATGGGCGCAAAAATTGGACCTTCCGCCACGCCATCACCATGAACGCCAAGCCGTGTGATTTTATGTTCTGTCATCCGCTCGCCATAGCGACGTGTGGGCGCTGCCGCCAGCCCCTATTCCGCCGCTTTGAGATCAAGGAAACCGCCCGACTGCCGCTCCCAATAACCGGCGTAAAGCCCGCCGCGCGCCAAAAGCTCATCATGGCTGCCCTGTTCCGCGATCCGTCCTTGGTCGAGCACGACAATGCGGTCCATCTCGCGCAGCGTGGAAAGGCGGTGCGCTATCGCCATCACCGTCTTACCCTCCATCACCCGTTCCAGCGCGGTTTGGATCGATGCCTCGACTTCACTGTCGAGCGCGCTCGTAGCCTCGTCCAGGACTAAAATCGGCGCATCTTTGATGATCGCGCGGGCAAGGGCGATGCGCTGGCGTTGCCCGCCCGACAGCTTGACACCACGCTCGCCCAGGTGCGCGTCATAGCCGGTGCGCCCCTTGTGATCCTCCAGATCGAGGATAAATTCATGCGCCTCTGCCTTTTTGGCAGCGGCGATCATCTCCTCCTCATTCGCATCGGGGCGGCCGTACATGATGTTCTCGCGCGCGGAGCGGTTGAACATCGCCGTCTCCTGGGTGACCATAGCGATCGAGCTGCGCAAGCTTTCCTGCGTCACGTCCCGGATATCCTGCCCGTCGATCAAAATTCGGCCCTTTTCTGCCTCGTAGAGCCTGAGCATCAGGGCCACCAACGTCGATTTACCCGCTCCCGACGCACCCACAACGCCCAGCTTTTCGCCCGCAGCGATCGTCAGGTCAATCTTTTCGATCCCTCCTTTGTCACGCCCGTAGGCAAAGGCGAGACCGTCGATGCGCACTTCGCCCCCCGAGGCAACAAGTGCGGCAGCATCGGGCGCATCCTCCAGCCGGATGCGCGGCGTGAGCGTGCGCATGCCATCTTCAATCTCCCCCACATTCGAGTAGATCGCCATGAGCGTGAAGCTGACCCAGCCGGTCATCTGGGCAATCCGGATCGAGATCGCACCAGCCGCCGCGATGTCACCCGCGCTGGCCATGCCGCGCTGCCACAGCAGCACCGTCGCCCCGATCAGCAGCACCGGCAGGATCCCCGCAAGGCTCATCAGTGCAAAACGGAACGCCGCAGCAACATATCCGTACTCAAGCGCGCGATTGCGAAAGCCGGCCATGGCATCAAGTGCCGCGCGATCCTCATGATCGTCGTGGGCAAACAGCTTGACCGTTTTGATGTTCGTGATGGTATCCACGACCTGCCCCGACACCAAGGACCGCGCCCCGGCACGCGCAGCGGACCGCGCGCGAATGCGCGGTAGAAACCACTTGATGAGCCAGAAATAAAGCACGAGCCATACCGCAAGCCCGACGGCGACCCAGCCGTTTATCGCCGTCAGCAACAGCACCGAGCCGATGAGCGACGCGAGCGAGAAGGCCACCACGTTGATCACTTCAGACGCAACGTCGGTCACGGCCCGCGACGCCTGCATCTGCTTTTGCGCGATGCGTCCTGCAAAGTCATCGTCAAAGAAACCGACGTTTTGGCCCAGCGACCAGCGGTGCAGGCGCGACAGCACAAGTGGATTGACGTTCGGTTGTACGATGATCGCATTCGAGGCCGCCGACAGGCCAAAGAAAAGTGGCCGCGCGATGAGGAAAAACCCGACCGCTGTGGCGATCATCACCGTGTTGCGCCCGTCAAAGAACGCATCGGGCCCGCTGGCCAAGGCGGCATCGATCACCCACCCCAACACCAGGGCCGTTCCCGCCTCCAACGCGCCGGCAAGGGCCGAAAAGGCGGCGGCGAGCCACAACGCAGGCCAAGCCCCCGAGAGGCACCAGCGCATGAATGCGCCAAGGGTTTGCGGCGGTGGCCCATCAGCGGGGCGAAAAGGGTTGATCCAGTCTCCGATCTTCACGCGTCTTCATCTTCCGTCTTAAGAAACCCGCCGGATTGACGTGCCCAGAATTTTGCATATAGCCCACCCGCCGCCAAAAGCGCGTCATGCGCGCCATCTTCCACTATCCGCCCCTCATCTAGCACCAGAATACGGTCCATCCGCGCGATGGTGGAGAGCCGGTGCGCAATCGCGATCACCGTTTTACCTTCCATCATCTCATAGAGCGTCTTTTGAATCGCGGCTTCAACTTCGCTATCAAGCGCGCTTGTCGCTTCGTCAAGCAGCAGGATCGGCGCGTCCTTCAGAATGACGCGCGCAAGCGTGACGCGCTGACGTTGGCCTCCCGACAATTTCACACCGCGCTCCCCGACCCGCGAAGCATAGCCGGCATTACCTTCTGGGTCTTGCAGATCGAGTATGAAGTCATGTGCCTCCGCCTGACGCGCCGCTTCGATAGCCTCACTCTCGCTAGCCTCCGGCTTGCCGTAGCGAATGTTGGCGAGGACGGAGCGGTGTAGCAGCGCACTGTCTTGCTGCACCATGCCGATCTGGCGGCGCAGGCTGTCCTGGGTCACGGTGGTGATGTCCTGCCCGTCGATCTCGATCCGGCCCGCTTCGGCATCGTAGAACCGCAAAAGAAGCTTGAGCAGGGTCGATTTCCCGGCGCCGGAGCGCCCGATCAACCCAACCTTCTCACCCGGTTCGATCACCAGATCGACCGCATTGAGGCCACCGGAAGCGCGCCCGTAGTGGTGCGTAAGCGCCTTCATCTCGATACGCCCCTCGGTCAGCGTGAGAGGCTTGGCATTCTTGGCATCGACAAGGGTGATCGGCTGGGCAATCGTCTCCATCCCTTCGGCCACCACACCAAGCTGCCGAAAGAACGCCGACAGCGCCCACATGATCCAGGCGGTCATGGAGTTGAGCCGAAGCGTAAGAGTGGCAGCGGCAGCGACGGTGCCGACGCTGGCATCCCCCTGTACCCAAAGCGCCAACGCCCAGCCGACCACTCCCACGATGAGCAGACCGTTCAGCAGAACAAGGCAGAAATCCATCGTCGTAAAAATCCGCTGTTCCATCTGGAAGGTCCGGCGCGCCTCCTCGATCGCAATCTTGGCGTAGTGCTCTTCCATATCATGATGGGCGAACATCTTGACGGAATGGATGTTGGTATAGGCATCCACCACATTCCCCGTCACGGCAGAGCGGGCGTCCGACGCCGCTTTGGACGCAGGGCCGATCCGCCTGATCGCCCAGCGCGACAGCATAAAATAGAGACCGAACCAGATCACCAGCGGGACCAGCAAACGCGGATCAGCGGAGGTAAGCAAGATCGCCGCGCCGATCAGATAGGCCAGCGAGAAAGAGATCGCATCGAACGCCTGAAACACCACTTCCCCCGCGGCGGGGGGCGTTTGCATGATTCGGTTGGCAATTCGACCGGCAAAGTCGTTCTCGAACCAGCCGACGGATTGACGCAATACCTGCCGATGCGCGCGCCAGCGAATGAGCGTGCCAAAATTGGGCAGGATGGTGTTATTCACCAGCGCCACGTCAATCGCTTGAATAACGGGCCGTAAAAAGATGATGAACAGTGCCACGATAATAAGTTCGGTTCCGTGGCGCGCCCACATCTCCTCCGGACCCTGATCCAACAGGTCAATCACGCGACCCATGTAATAGATCAGGCCCACCTCAATTGCAGCCACGATGATCGACATGAAACCGGTGAGCGCGAAGACCTTTTTGAACGGCTGACTATACCCCATGAAGAACGACCAAAGATCGCGCGGAGGGCGATCATCGGGGGCATAGTCCACATAAGGGTTCACAAGGTTTTCGAAAAATCGGAACATGTCGTACCTCTGAAAATCGCCCCGGCTTAGGGTGCAGGCAGCGCGAGCAGCGCGGCCTTGGTAAGAGTGAAACCTGAGGCGATCCAGGCCGCTTTCAACTGTGCGAGGCGCGCACCGAGGGCGGGGCCGATAAAACCGGGCATCAAATCGTTTGCCACGACCGGAAAGACCTGCGCAGCTGCATGGGTAAGCGTCGTGATGCGGGCGGGGTCCGGTGGCGTCTCGGCAAGAGCGCATTGGATAAGGTAGGCTTGCGTCGCATTGGCTGCACCCTCCTCGAAAGCCGTCTCTAACAACGCCTTTTCACCGTAGGCGGCAGCCTGAATGATATCATAACGTCGCTGCTCGGCGTTGCTCAACCGAAGGCGCTTGCACACGCCTTTACCACCCAGCGCCACCAGACGGCCAATCCAATCGGGCGCAAGGCCCAGCATACCCTCACCGTGGACCATGAGCTGCACGAACCGGGCGTCAGCACCGGGAAGGATCACGCGCAAAACCCCGGTTCGGGCCATCGCGGAGAGCGCCATCACGGGATCTTGCGCCGCGAACAGCTTGCGCATCTCCGCCCCCACCCGTTCCGCCGAAAGCGTCTCTAAACCGCTCAAATGAGAGCTGATTGCTGCCAAAGCTTCGGCATCATGCCCGGCATGCTCATCACCATACCACGCCTGAAACCGGAAATAGCGGAGAATACGGAGGTAATCCTCGCGAATACGCTGTGCCGCATCATCGATGAACCGCACCCGGCGCATGCGCAGATCCGCCATACCGTCCAGCGGATCGATGACCGCACCGTCCACATCCGCGTAAAGCGCGTTCATCGTAAAATCGCGCCGACGGGCATCGTCGTAAATATTGTCAGAAAAGGCGACCACCGCGCGCCGGCCATCCGTCTCTACATCTCGGCGAAACGTCGTGACTTCGTAGGGCGTACCATCCGCCACGACTGTGATCGTCCCATGGTCAATACCCGTTGGCACAGGCCTGAGCCCGGCGGCGGTCGCAAGTTCGATCACCTGATTCGGTGTCGCGCTGGTCGACATATCAACGTCACTGACGGGGGCGCCGAGCAGGGCATTGCGCACACAGCCGCCAACATAATAGATCTGATGCCCGCCCATCATGATGGCATCGCACACAGCGCGTGCCGAAGGCTCCATCAACCATGGCGCATCCTTGGCGGTTATTTTCGTAACGTCTCGGTCCATGCCCGCAACATACGCGCAGTCGCGCCCCAGATGTAATAGGAGCCGTAGGGCACGACGAAATAATGCCGCATCTGCCCACGCCATTGCCGCGACTGAATCAGGTAATTGTCAGGATTGAGCACATGATCAAGCGGCACGGCGAAGACCTCGTCCACTTCTCCGCGCTCCGGGACGATGCTGAATGGCGCTTTGACAAAGCCGATCACGGGTGTGACCAGAAAACTCGTCACCGTCTCATGCGGCGCCAATGTGCCCAGAACCTCGACGTTTTCCGGCGGCAATCCGATTTCTTCGTGCGCCTCGCGCAGGGCCGCGGCGATCACATCCACATCGCCCTCATCCTGCTTGCCTCCCGGAAACGCGATCTGGCCCGGATGATGCTTGAGCGCGGCGGAGCGTTTGGTGAGCAGCAGGCTCAATCCCCGCTCCCCTTCGATAATCGGCGCCAGCACTCCTGCAGGGCGCAGCTTGCGGCCCGCAGGCAAAACCGTATCGGGGTTCAGATCAAAGTCGGACGAGCCGACGCCGGTTTGCGCCAACGCCTCGCGAAATCGCGTGACCTGCTCACGCATCCTTTTCAGCCTCGAACCCGACCGTGAGCGGATCGATGTCATAATGCGCGCCGCAGAACTGGCAATCGGCGGTCACGCGCCCCTCGTCCGTCGTCATGGTTGCAATATCGCGGGCGGAATAGATCGACAGGCTTTGCCGCACGCGATCCTCCGAACAGGTACACCCGAAATGTACCCGCTGCTTGTCGAACACGCGCGGACGCTCCTCATGGAACAGGCGCAGCAAAACATCCGACGGCTCCAACGTCGGGCCGATCAATTCCAGATCGTCTACCGTATCGAGCAAAATGTTCACACGGTTCCAGTTCTCTTTTTCGTCGTCCTGCAGCAAGTCAGTCGGTTGCAAGACATCGCCCGTCCCCTCGCCCTTCGCGGCGAAAGGCGATGCTTTCGGCATGTGCTGCAACATCACGCCACCGGCGCGCCAATGCTCCGGCGCATCCGCAGTGGTGGATTTGCCGAAGCTAAGCTCGAACCGTGTCGGCAGCTGCTCGGACTGCGCGAAATAGCCTTCGGCTGATTTCGACAGGCTCTCGGTAGAGAGAGGAGCGATGCCTTGGTAGGGTGTCGTGCCTTTGCCCTGATCAATCATCACGGCGAAATAGCCTTCGCCCACCTGCTCGATCGGCGCCCCATCGGTCAGCCGATCGGCGTCGTAGCTGGCGTAAGCTCGGATGCGCGCCGGTGCGCCGTCCTCGGACGGACCGTAGTAATCGGTCGCGATCATGCGCACGGGGCCTTTGGACTGTACCTGCAATTGCAACTTCCAGCGCAGCTTCATCGTTTGGCCAATGAGCGAAGTCAGCAGCGCCATTTCCGCCACCAGTGCCTCCACCTGCGGCGGGTAATCATGCTGCTCGAGAATACCGGCAAGCGCCGTATCAAGACGGGCAATGCGTCCGCGAATGTCCGAATTATCGAGCTGGAAAGGCAGAATCGTATCATCCCACCCGCTGTTCTTTGCGTCTGTCATTTTCGTCTATCCTTACCGCGAAGCGCTTGGCATACACGTCCTATGTAGGGCGAACAAGCCACGACAAAAAGGGGGCCGCGATGATCAGACGAGTGGGGGAGGCGCCGCAACGCGGCAGGCGTTATACCCTGCGGCCCGGCGCATATGCGATCCTGCCGATCGGGCGGCGGTTCCTGCTCACTGCCGAAATGGCGGGCGTTGTTGACTTTCAACTCCCCGGCGGCGGGATTGACCCGGGCGAGAGCCCCCTACAGGCGTTGTTTCGTGAAGTGCGTGAGGAAGTTGGCTGGACCATAGCGAAGCCGCGACGCCTCGGCGCCTTTCGCCGGTATGTTTTCATGCCGGAATATGATCTTTGGGCCGAAAAGCTGTGCCACGTCTATGTGGCGCACCCCGCTCGACAGATCCATGCCCCACTGGAGGATCATCATGAGACGGTCATCCTCGATGCGGATGACGCGATTGCGGCCCTCGGCAATGACGGCGACAGAATGTTCATGGTGGGCTATGTGGCCGGTCGACCCTGATACTCGAACAGGATCGCAGAGACATCGTCGGGAAAATCCTCACTCCCGTTGAACTCCGTCAGCCGCCATATCAGCGCTTCGAGAAACGCGGGGCCGCGCATTTGGGCCAATTCGATCATCAGACGGGCCAACCCCTCCTCGCCCAGCATCGTATCGCCTGGGCCGGGGCATTCGGTAACCCCATCTGACAGGATCAGGATTCGATCGCCGGGATCGAGCGTGATCTCAAACCGCTCAAAGCTGACGCCGGAAAGGAGCCCGACGGGGAAACCGCCCGGTCCCTCCTGGGTGATATCGCCGTTCGCACGTTGGATAGCGGGGTGCGGATGCCCCGCCTGCGACAGCACCATGCGGCCGGTGTCAAGCTCGACGAAGGCTAGCAAGAGTGTAAAGTAATGCTCCGTTTCCATCTCGTCGAGTACCAGGTCATTGAGGTCCGCGACGACCCGTTCGGGCGCGCGCGGCACGTACTCTCCGTATTTATCCTTGCACAAGGCGACGTTCTGGTCCGGTGCGGCGCTGGAGAGATACCCCGCCAGTCGCGCCGTCATGAGCGCGGAGCTGATACCATGGCCCGAAACATCCAACGCGTATAGGCCGACATGACGCGCGCCCGCCTCAAAAAACCCTACCAAATCACCACCCACATGACCCGAGGAGCGTAAGAGCAGCGATAGATCTCCCACCGGCAACGCGCGAAACCGCTCCCGCACCAGTGATTGCTGAAGCTTTTTCGCCTCCTTCAAATCGCTGTCTATGTTGTTGTACAGGGTTTGTAGCTCCCCCAATGTCTCACTCAGCGCGCGATTGGCCTGCGCCATGGAGCGCTGCATTTCGATGAGCCGCTCACCGGCGGAGATGCGAGCGCGCAATTCGTTGCTGTCCACGGGCTTCGTCAGGAAGTCGTCGGCACCGCTATCGAGACCGCGCGCGACCTCCTCTTTCTCCGACTTTGACGTGAGCAAAATAAAATAGGTATAATCATCCCCATCCTGCAAGCGGATCTTCTTGCACAGCTCCAGCCCCGACATGCCGGGCATCATCCAGTCACTGAGCACCAGGTCGGGCCGCCGGGCCGCCGCACGCTCCAACGCCTCCGCACCGCTCGCCGCTTCTACCACATCGAAGCCCCAACGTTTGAGCGCCACCGAGAGGATTTTGCGTTGAAGCTTACTGTCGTCCACGACGAGGACATGGCGAATGGCGCCCGCCTGCGGCGAGGATGGCGGGCCGATTGGATATGGAGGGGCAACAGCCGACATAGCTCTTTCACACTTACCTGATGAAGCGTCACTATCCCTTTCACCTTAAGACTTGGTGAAGCCCGGCAACGGGATCACGCTCATCTAAACTTAACAGTTTGGCCCTATACGAGAGCCGTCAGAGGAGAGGCGGCATGATCGACTGGTCACATATTAAAACCCTACGCGAAGAGGTCGGGCCGGAAGACTTCGACGACGTGGTCGAGATATTTATCGAGGAAGTTACCGAGACGATCGACCGTATGCGCGACGAACCTCAGATCGGCACGCTCGGCGAAGATCTTCATGCCCTCAAGGGCAGCGCACTGAACCTCGGGTTCACACAATTTGCAGAGCTTTGCCAGATTGGCGAAACGCTTGCCGCAGACTCCCGATCGGAGGAAATCGATCTACCCCCCATTTTCGCCTGCTACAATGCAAGCAAAGCCGCCTTTCTCGCCGGCCTGAAAGACGGCGAGGCGGCCTAGACCAGCTTATAAAAGCTCTGGACGCTAATATTTCCATGCTCAGTTAGCGCTTTGGCACGCAGCATTTGCATGCCTTTGATCCATCGCGCCGGGTCGGAGCCGCGAAGTGCAGTATATTTTGCGACGTCCGCATGCGGCAGGATGACGAACGTGCCGTCGGCCACCCCCTTCCAAACCGATTTGGCGACATCCACTGCCGTCAGCAAATTTCCCTGCGCATCGCCGTCACCCAATCCCAACAAGGGCGTGGCAACGTATTGCGGGCAGACGACCGAGACACCGATGCCATCGTCGCCATGACTGATCAGCAGCGACTCCGCAAAACTGACGGCGGCGTGTTTGGTCGCAGAATAGGCCGCGTCGCCGATTTGATTCAGCAGACCAGCGGCGGAGGCGACATTGACGAAATGCCCGGAGCCGCGCGCGATCATCGCAGGCAACAGCGCCCGTGCGGCCCAGACATGGGCCATGACATGCACGTTCCAATTCAGCATCCAATCGGCGTCGGACGCCGATGCCGCATGGGTCGGATCACCCCGCCCAAGCCCTGCATTAGAGACGAAAACATCGACTGGACCGTGTGCCGTTTGCGCCGCCGCGATCGCATCGGCGATGTGCTGCTTCCGCGTCACATCGCAGTGCACGGCGACGCCGCCGATTTCTTTCGCCACGGCCTGCGCGAGGTCGAAGTTGAGGTCAGCGATGCAAACCTGCGCGCCCGCCGCTGCCGCCTGCCGCGCAAGGGCGGCACCGATGCCGCTGGCCCCGCCCGTCACCACGATTGATTTACCCGAAATGTCCATAGCGGCCCCCTAAATCACGAACTGGGCGAGCGTCTCATCATTCGTAATATCTGTATAGGTGAACCCTGCGTCATCAAGCTGGGCCAGAAATCGCGGGAAACTATCGGGACTCAAGGTCTCGATCCCGATCAGGACCGAGCCGAAATTGCGTGCAGATTTCTTGAGATACTCGAACCGGCAGATGTCATCATCAGGGCCAAGGATACCCAGAAATTCCTTCAGCGCGCCGGGGCGTTGGGGCATGCGCAGAATGAAATACTTCTTGAGGCCCGAATACCGCTGCGCGCGTTCCTTGACCTCGGGCAACCGCTCAAAATCGAAATTCCCGCCCGAAGCGACGCAAACGACGGTTTTGCCCTTGATCCTCTCCGCCACCTCGCCCAGCGCCTCGATGCTGAGTGCGCCTGCGGGTTCCAGCACGATACCTTCGACGTTCAGCATCTCAATGATGCTGACGCAAATACGGTCTTCCTCAAGATAGACGACATCCGCAGGATCGGCCCCTTTTAGCCGCGCAAACGTGCGCTGACCCAGTTTTGCAACTGCTGCGCCATCTACAAAGCTGTTGATCGGCGAGACATCGACGGGGGCGCCGGCGTCCAACGCGCGCCCGAGGCTGGGTGCACCGACAGGCTCTACAAAGGTATATCCGCAGCGATCCCCGAAAAACGCGCGCGTGCCTGCCGACAATCCGCCGCCGCCCACGGGCAGGATGATGTGATCAGGCACGCGGCCCAGCTGGTCCTCGATCTCCACAGCGACAGAGGCCTGCCCCTCGATCACATTGTCATCGTCGAAGGGGGACAGGAAATAGGCGCCCTCCTGCTTACAGAATTCCTGCGCGGCGCCCAGGGTCTTGTCGAAATAATCGCCTACCAGACGCACCTCGATATTCGTACCGCCGAACATCTTGGTCTTCTGGATTTTCTGCTGGGGCGTGGTCACGGGCATGAAGATCACACCACGCACGCCAAAATGGCTGCACATGAACGCCACACCCTGCGCGTGGTTGCCCGCACTGGCACAAACGAAAACACTATGCTCCGGGATTAGCTTGCGCATGGCGTTGAACGCACCGCGCAGCTTGTAGGAGCGCACCGGGCTCAGGTCCTCGCGCTTGAGATAGATCTCCGCGCCATAGCGCTCCGACAGGTGCTCGTTCTTCATGAGGGGCGTAGCGGGGAACACGCCGCGCATGGCGCGTGTGGCGGCAATCGCGCCCATCTGGAAATCATCGCTCATGTCATTGCGCCCTTTGTGTCCGAGGTCTTGGATAGGCCGCTACACCCCTTGCGTCAATAAACCCATCTCGCTTGCTGCGAAGCATAAAACCCGCTACGCCACGCGCGTAACTCGAACAAGGAAACGACCATGTCCGCGCCCAAGAAAGTTGTGCTCGCCTATTCCGGTGGCCTCGATACCTCGATCATTCTGAAATGGTTGCAAACGGAGTACGGCTGCGATGTCGTGACCTTTACCGCTGATTTGGGTCAGGGAGAAGAGCTGGAGCCTGCCCGCGCGAAGGCGGAGATGATGGGTGCCAGTGCGATCTACATTGAGGATGTGCGCGAAGAATTCGTGCGTGATTTTGTCTTCCCGATGTTCCGCGCCAATGCGGTCTATGAGGGGTTGTATCTGCTGGGCACCTCCATTGCACGGCCACTGATTTCCAAGCGCTTGGTCGAGATCGCGCATGAGACCGGTGCGGATGCCGTAGCCCACGGCGCCACGGGCAAAGGCAACGACCAGGTTCGGTTTGAGCTGGCCGCCTACGCGCTAGACCCTAATATTAAGGTGATCGCGCCATGGCGCGAGTGGGATTTGTCCAGCCGCACCAAGCTGCTGGAATTTGCCGAGGCGCACCAGATCCCCATCGCCAAGGACAAACGTGGCGAGGCGCCGTTTTCCGTCGATGCAAACTTGCTGCACACCTCCTCGGAAGGGCTGGTGTTGGAAGATCCCGCCGTGGACGCGCCCGACTATGTTTATCAGCGCACGGTCAACCCCGAGGATGCGCCGGACACACCGGAGTATATCGAGGTCGGCTTCAAGGGCGGCGATGCGGTGAGCGTGAACGGCGAGGCACTCTCGCCCGCCGAACTGCTCACCAAGCTCAACGAACTGGGCGGCAAACATGGCATCGGACGCCTCGATCTGGTCGAGGGGCGCTTTGTTGGCATGAAATCGCGCGGCATCTACGAGACGCCGGGCGGCACACTGCTGCTGGAGGCGCACCGTGCGATTGAATCCATCACGCTTGACCGCGGTGCCATGCACCTCAAGGACCAACTAATGCCGCAATACGCCGAGATGATCTACAACGGCTTCTGGTTCAGTCCGGAGCGGACGATGCTGCAAGCTGCCATCGACGCGAGCCAGACGTATGTGACCGGCACGGTGCGCCTCAAGCTTTACAAAGGGCACGTGCGGACCGTCGGCCGCTGGTCCGATTTCAGTCTCTATTCAGAGGCGCATGTGACCTTTGAGGATGATGCGGGCGCATACGATCAAAAAGATGCGGCTGGCTTTATTCAGCTCAACGCGCTGCGGCTGAAACTTCTGGCGGCGCGAGACAAGCGGATCAAGGGGTAAACCAGCGGCTCGGACACGATTGCCCGAGCCGCACACTCGTTACCCAAACCGGGATCCGGCCTACGCCAAAACGCATAGCCCGATACTCTTTACCAAAGCTGAACTTCTAACGGTACGAAGTGTCGGCGCACGGGGAAAGGCGCTGTGCATGTAACCCGAGGTAGTAGGGCAGCGCCGCATCCAAAACGGGTTGCAATGCTGCCGGAACCTGTGGCACCGGGCCCTCGGCGCGGTCAATCCCGCTACTTCGATGCACCGATCCGTACCAATGGCGCGCCCATATGCCATCAGCGGCCCGCGGCCCGGCGGGCCAGCGGAGCATGTCAGAGTCAAACGGCATCCCGATCGCGTCGCACAGTGCACGCAGCATCACCTCTGGCTCCGCTCTGATATCCGTACTGTCGATAACGACGCCGCCCAGACGCGCATGCAGCGCCGATTGCTGCACAAATCCGACATCTTCCAGCACCGGCGCCTCTCGCTTTGCCGCATAACTGGCAATGACACGCGCGGGATGGCGGATCAGATGCACGTGGATACAGTCATCGGCCCACTCCATGGGAAAGCCGCTCAGCATATGATGTGGCATGTGCTTCATATAGAGATGCGGCACGCCCTGTCTGCGACACATCCGGCCCACAACGTGCGGGTCACTCTCATGCGCGGCGATAATCTCTGCCGCCATGGGATGATCGTGGCCGGTGACGGCAAGATATGGGGCATAGAAAGGCTCATCCATCACCGCGCAATCGCCGCGCGCGCCGAAGGCGTACATCATCGCCGTGCTCAGGTTGCGCGGGCCGGACCACATTGCGATGCGCATGAGCGGATCCTTTTGAAGAGTGAAGCGTTGATTAATCATGTCATGGGCCTAGCGGCCCGGTAAACCAAAATCACTCCCGTGTGAGTGCGCCGACACTCCCGTTGCGCGGCACCGCGGACCATGTCAGCATCTGTCGTAAGGAGAACACAATGACCAACTTTAACAAGCTCAAATTAGCTTCCCTCTCAGGCTGCGCCGCAGTCAGTCTAGCGCTCCACGCTACACCGCTACAAGCAGCGGAGTCCGAGACACTCATCGTTGCCGGCGGCTGTTTCTGGTGCGTCGAAGCCGATTTTGAGAAAGTATCGGGCGTTCAGGAGGCGGTGTCCGGATTTGCAGGTGGGACCGTGCCAAACCCTACCTATAATCAGGTCGTCACCGGTGACACAGGTCACTACGAAGCGGTTAAGATCACCTACGACCCTAGCGTGGTGAACACAGATCAGCTGCTTGATCTCTTTTTCCGCTCCATTGATCCCACCGATGCGGACGGACAATTCTGCGATCGCGGGGACAGCTATCGCACGGCGATCTTTGCCACAGCTGCCCAAGAAGCTGCAGCTGAACAAGCCAAAGCAGAAGCTCAATCCGAGTTGGGGCAAGAAATCGTGACCCCAATCCTGAGCGCGGAAGAGTTCTACCCCGCCGATGCCTATCATCAGGATTACTATAAAAGTAATTCCCTGATCATCACCCGTTTCGGCCCCCGGAGCAAAGCGAAGGCATATACCGCCTACCGCGATGCTTGCGGGCGGGACGAGCGCGTCAAGGAACTTTGGGGTGATGCTGCACCTTTCGCAGGATAGCGCGACTTAGAGTCCGAAAAGATCCTGGATCTCCTTGAGGTCCGGGATCACATCCGCCGTGCCGCGCCGCGTGACCATCAGCGCACCCGCCTTGAGCGCCAAGTCAATTGCCGCCTCCGTCGGCATCGCGCGATCAAGGCCCGCCGCGAGATACCCCGTGAACGTATCGCCGGCGCCGGTGGTATCGACCGCATCCGCCGGATAAGCGGGTAATCGCGTCTCACTGGTAGGTGTCACCCAACGACACCCTTCCGCGCCCAGCGTCACGATAATGTCGCGCACACCCAGCGCCGCAAGCGTGGTCTCCATCTCAGTCTCTAATTGAGCCGCTTCACCCTCATTGAGGACCAGCACATCGATTCGTCGTACCAGTCTGGCCACGGCAGCGGCCTCAAACGGTGCAGCGGCGTAGATCACCCGCATGCCCAGCGACTTGGCAGTTGCCGCGGCATACTCCTGACCGTTCGTCTCATTCTGCATAAGCAGGTAGTCGCCCGGCGATGCCTCCGTCAGCGCGGCGCCGATAATGGCTTCAGTGAGTTGTACGTTTGCACCTTGGAACAGAACTATATTGTTCTCTCCCCCCTCTTCCACCACGATGTTCGCGTGCCCAGTTGGCGCGTCGATCCGCGCGATGTGGGGGATATCGACGCCGTATTCCAACAGGCGATCACGGGTCCAAAGGCCATCCACCCCAACCGCACCGATGTGAGAGACCCGCGCCGCGCCACGTGCGGCGGCGACGGACATATTCGCGCCCTTCCCCCCGAGCCCGAAACCATAGCTGCGCGCGGCAAGCGTTTCACCCGCCCGTGGCAGGTGCGAGACCTCGTAGAAATGATCGATGTTGATTGAGCCGAGATTCCAGATCATCCGCCGACCTTGCAGGCTGCCAGGATCGCCATGTTGAGGATATCATTTGTCGTCGAGGTGGAGGAGGCAATCTGAATTGATTGATCGAGGCCCGTCAAGATGGGCCCGATGATCGTGGCGCCCGCCATTTCCTGCATCAGCTTGACCGAAATACTCGCCGAGTGGCGCGCCGGGACGACGAGGATATTCGCCGGACCCGTCAGGCGCGAGAATGGATAATTCTTTTGGCTTTCGATGTTCAAGGCGACATCGACGGTCATCTCGCCCTCATACTCAAAATCGACGCCGCGTGCTTCAAGGACGCTCGGCGCGATGTGCATCTTCTCCGCCCGCTCAGACACCGGATAGCCGAAGGTGGAAAAGCTGACGAACGCCACACGAGGTTCCATCCCCAAATGCCGCGCAACGCGCGCACCACTTTCGGCAATATCGGCAAGGTCCGTCTCGTTGGGCCATTCATGCACCAGTGTATCACCAATCAAAACGATGCGCCCGTTGTGCAATACTGCCGTAATCCCCGCAGCACCTCCCCCGGCGTTGGCGTCGAACACATGATTGATCCGCTCCAGCACATGCGCCGATTTTCGCGTGGCACCCGTGACGAGGCCTTCGCCGTGCCCGTGCGCCAGCATCAGCGCCGCAAAGACATGCCGGTCGCTCGCGGCGAGACGGTGAATGTCCTTGCTATCGAAACCCCGCCGCTGAAGTCGTTGGTAGAGGAAGGATTTATACAGATCCAAGTGTTGGGTATTGGCCGCGTTCACCACCTCCAATTCCTGCGTGGCATCCTCGAGGCCTGCCGCAATAAGCTTTGCCTTGACGTCATCGGCACGGCCGACGACCAACGCGTGGCCGAGCCCTTGCCTCTGGTACATAACGGCGGCGCGCAGCACCTTGGGGTCATCCCCTTCCGCAAAGATCATCCGCGCCTGATTTGCGCGCGCGCGTGCGTTTATACCGCGCATGATGTTCGCAGTAGGGTCTAGCCGTGATTTTAGACCCTGTTCATATGCTTCCATATCAATAATAGGCCGCCGCGCCGGCCCCGTGTCCATCCCCGCGCGTGCGACCGCCGGCGGTATCGTGTGGATCAGGCGCGGATCGAATGGCGTGGGAATGATGTAGTCACGGCCAAAGCTGAGGGTCTTGCCATAGGCCAGCGCCACCTCATCTGGTACGTCCTCGCGTGCGAGGTTGGCGAGTGCATGAGCGCAAGCGATCTTCATCTCGTCGTTGATCGCGCGCGCATTGATGTCGAGCGCGCCGCGAAAGAGGTAGGGAAAGCCCAGAACGTTGTTCACCTGGTTTGGATAATCGCTCCGACCTGTGGCGACAATGGCATCGGCGCGCACAGCATGCGCCTCTTCCGGTGTGATCTCCGGGTCCGGGTTCGCCATGGCAAAGATCACCGGATCTTTCGCCATACTCGCGACCATCTCAGGCGTCACCGCCCCCTTCACGGACACGCCAAGAAACACATCCGCCCCTTTCATCGCATCCGCGAGGCTGCGCGCATCCGTGGCGGCGGCGTGACCCGACTTCCACTGGTTCATACCTTCGCTCCGGCCCTGATAAATCACGCCTTTGGTGTCGCACATGATGCAATTGTTGTGTCGCGCGCCCATCGCCTTGAGCAGTTCAAGACAGGCAATGCCTGCCGCGCCCGCACCGTTGAGGACGATCTTGACGTCCTCGATCTTTTTCCCCGACAGCTCAAGCGCATTAAGCAGGCCCGCCGCACAGATCACCGCGGTGCCGTGCTGATCATCGTGAAAGACCGGGATATCCATCTCGTCTTTCAGGCGCTGCTCGATGATGAAACACTCGGGCGCCTTGATGTCTTCGAGATTGATACCGCCAAACGTCGGGCCCATCAGTTTGACCGCGTTGATGAAAGCTTCGGTGTCTTCCGTGTCCAGCTCTATGTCGATAGAATTCACATCAGCAAAGCGTTTGAACAGCACCGCTTTGCCCTCCATCACGGGCTTGGACGCCAGTGCGCCAAGATTTCCAAGCCCCAGCACCGCCGTCCCGTTCGAGATCACGGCGACCAGATTGCCCTTGTTTGTGTAGTCATAGGCCAGCTGCGGATCAGCAGCGATCGCCTCGCAGGGCACGGCAACACCCGGCGAATAGGCGAGCGACAGGTCCCGCTGTGTCGTCATCGGCACGGTGGCCGTGATTTCAAATTTGCCCGGGGTTGGCTCAAGATGGAAGGCAAGAGCCTCATCGGCGGTTACTTTGGTTTTGGTCACTGGCTGGGCACTCTCATTCTAGTATCGCCCTGTCATAACGGGCCAAGCGCCGCCATACAATCATGCGGCGAAACGGAACCGGTCATCAGTGCCTGAGACTGCTTCGTGGCGTCGGCGAAAACGCATTCCGCAGACGGCACGGGCCCATCGAAATTGGCAAAGAAGACCTCTTGCGCTCTGCTCCGATCTTAACTGCGGTTGAAAATCTTCTGAACAGATGCGCCCCTTCCCTCTGCCTGCGTGGTTTTGTAAGCACGTCCCATGCGAAGGGGAAGCGTATGAGTACCGGCACTGTCACACCGATGATGGCCCAATACCTTGAGATTAAATCCGGCTATCCGGACGCGCTTCTCTTTTACCGTATGGGCGATTTTTATGAGCTGTTTTTCGACGATGCCGTCGCCGCGGCAGAAGCGCTGGACATCGCGCTGACCAAACGCGGCAAGCATGACGGCGCGGACATTCCGATGTGTGGTGTCCCGGTTCATGCCGCCGAAGGGTATCTGCTCACGCTGATCCGAAAAGGTTTTCGGGTCGCTGTTGGCGAGCAGTTGGAGACGCCAGCGGAGGCGAAAAAGCGCGGACATAAATCCCTGGTGAACCGTGATGTCGTGCGTCTCGTCACGCCAGGCACGCTGACGGAAGAGTCGCTTTTGGAGGCGCGGCGGCACAACTACCTCGCCGCTTTTTCCGAGGTGCGCGATGCGCATGCGCTCGCATGGGTGGATATCTCCACCGGGGCCTTTCATGTCATGGGCCTGCCGGCGGTGCGCCTCGGTCCAGAGCTTGCGCGCCTTGCCCCGTCCGAGCTTTTGATCGCAGACGGGAAAGATGCCGAAAACAGATATTTAGAGACAGAATTTGGCCTATCCCTCACCACCCTCGCCCGTGCAAGTTTTGACAGCGCCGGCGCCGAGACACGGATTTGTGCGCTCTTCGGCGTGAGTTCTCTCGAAGGTTTTGGAAGCTTCAGTCGTGCGGAAATCTCCGCTATGGGGGCGCTGATCGAATACCTCGATATGACGCAGAAAGGGAAGCTGCCCCTGTTGCGCAAACCGATACGGGAAACTGAGGCCCGCACAGTACAGATCGACGCCGCAACGCGCCGCAACCTTGAATTGACCCACGCGCTGACCGGCGGGCGCGCGGGATCGCTTTTATCGGTGATGGATCGCACCGTGACCGCCAGCGGCGCGCGCCTGTTGGAGCGGCGTATCTCGAGCCCGTCCCGCGTGCTAGAGACGATCCAGGCGCGGCTGAACGCCATCGACTACGCGATGTCACAGAGCAGGCTCGCGCAGGATATCCGCAGTCGGCTACGTGCGGTGCCGGATCTTGAGCGCGCGCTCTCCCGCCTCTCCCTTGACCGCGGCGGCCCCCGCGACCTTGCCGCAATCCGCAACGGGCTGTCGGAAGCGGCGCATTTGCATGCGACGCTTTCAATGCTGGATCTCCCCCCCCTTTTGGCGACGGCCACGCGCGATTTGGCAGGGCACGACACGCTTGTTGCAATGCTCGACGATGCGCTGATCGCGGAGCCGCCCCTGCTGGCGCGCGATGGAGGGTTTATCGCGCAAGGTTACCGAGAGGAATTGGACGAAGCACGGCAACTGCGCGACCAAGGGCGCAGTGTGATCGCCGCAATGCAGGCCAAATTCGTCTCTGATACAGGCATTTCTTCTCTGAAGATCAAGCACAACAATGTGCTTGGCTATTTCATCGAGACGACGACCACCCATGCAGAGAGGATGCTGTCGCCCCCTTTGTCGGAGACGTTCATTCACCGCCAGACCACGGCAAACCAGGTCCGCTTTACCACCGTCGGGCTGTCTGAGCTTGAGACGAAAATCCTTAATGCCGGCAATCGTGCAGTTGAGCTGGAAAAGCAGCTCTATGCCACGCTCAAAGAAGCGATTGTCGCACAAGCTGGGGAGATCGGGGCCACATCTGCCGCGTTGGCAGAGCTGGATCTGGCCTGCGCGCTGGCAGATCTTGCGCAGGCGGAGAATTGGATCAGACCCACCGTGGACAACTCCCGCGCGTTTCAGATCGAGGGCGGTCGTCACCCGGTTGTGGAACGCGCGCTGGCGCAACAATCGGGCACGCCGTTCGTCGCGAACGATTGCAACCTGAGCGCCGATACCGATGCCGCGATCTGGCTTCTTACGGGTCCGAATATGGCGGGTAAATCGACATATCTGCGCCAAAACGCACTCATGGCGCTGATCGCCCAAATGGGGAGCTATGTGCCGGCAAGCTTTGCGCATATCGGGATCGTGAGCCAGCTGTTCAGTCGCGTCGGCGCCTCGGACGATCTTGCGCGCGGGCGGTCAACGTTCATGGTGGAGATGGTGGAGACGGCAGCGATCCTGAACCAAGCGGATGACCGCGCCCTTGTGATCCTTGATGAAATTGGGCGCGGCACAGCCACCTATGACGGACTTTCGATCGCCTGGGCGACTTTGGAGCATTTGCACGACGTGAACCGAGCCCGCGCGCTTTTTGCCACGCACTATCACGAAATGACGGCACTCGCAGGAAAGCTTGACGGTGTGGACAACGCCACGGTCACAGTGAAGGAGTGGGACGGCGAAGTGATCTTTTTGCACGAAGTCAAAAAGGGCGCTGCGGATCGGTCTTACGGCGTTCAGGTGGCGCAACTTGCGGGCCTGCCTCCTGCGGTGATCGCCCGTGCGCGCGTCGTGCTGGAAGCGTTGGAAAAGGGAGAGCGCGAAGGCGGCGCGACGCAAAAGACGCTTATCGACGATCTACCGCTTTTCGCGACCACCCCGGTACCAGCCGCGCCCGCTGCAAAAGCTTCGGCTCTGGACAAGATGGTGGCGGATATCCTGCCGGATGAGCTTAGCCCGCGCGAGGCGTTGGATTTGATCTATAAATTGAAAGAGGCGGCCAAGTCCTGACCGCCTCGGAAGCGTGGGTTTCACTCACCCTACAATCGTTCATGAGCCAGGCGTTGACGACACCCCGACCTGCGCGGGACGCAGTAGACGATCATGGAGCATGAAACCCTCCGCCGCGACCTGAATGATATCGCCAGCTTTGGTATCCGGCACGGGCGCCTCAAACATCGCCTGATGCAGTTTGGGGTCAAACCGGTCGCCAACTTGCGGCGTGATCGGTGTGATGCCATGCTTTTTGAACACCGAGATGAGCTCCCGCATGGTAAGCTCGATCCCCTCAAGAAGCGGACCGGACACGCTGCGCTGATCTTCAGTCGCCGTTTCCAGGGCGCGCTTCATGTTGTCATGCACTGACAGCATGTCACGGGCGAGCTTAGAGCCACCGTAGTTTTCAGCCTCACGACGGTCCTTATCGGAGCGTTTGCGCGCATTCTCGGCCTCGGCCAGCGCACGGACAAATCGGTCCTTGTACTGGTCGCGCTCCTGAATGATCTCCTCAAGGGCCAGTTCGCCCTCATCGATCTCTTCCATCTCGTCGGCATAGGCTTCTGCCTCCGCCGCTTCGGGGTCATCCAGAAAATCGTTTTCGTTCGGGTCTGCCATTTTCCACCTCTAACTCCGGTCGGAAATCAGCTTCCCGACCAGTTGCGCCGTATAGTTCACAATCGGCACAATGCGTCCATAGTTCAGGCGCGTCGGGCCGATAACCCCCACGGCGCCAATAATCTTACGATCTGAGTTCATATATGGGGAAACCACTAAAGAGGAACCCGAAAGTGAAAAAAGTTTGTTCTCTGAGCCAATAAAAATGCGCACACCGTCGCCATCCTCCGCCAATTCGAGGAAATCGGCGATGTCACGCTTACGCTCAAGGTCGTCGAACAGGCTGCGCACCTTTTCCAGGTCCTGCGCCTCACCGCTGTCCGACAGCAGGTTAGACCGGCCGCGCACGATCAACCGCTCAGGATGGTCGTCACCGCTTTCCCAGATCACGAGGCCGCTCTCGACCAATTCCGCGGCCAACACGTCAATCTCCTGCCTCCGCCGCTTCATTTCCGTCTTGATGGTGCGCTGCAACTCGCTCAGCGTTTTCCCTTCGACCAGCGAATTGAGGAAATTTGCCGCTTCACGCATGGAGCTGGGGGTCTGTCCTGCGGGGGGCGCAAAAAGGCGGTTTTCCACATGCCCATCTGAGAACACCAGAACAGCCAACGCGCGGTCATGCGACAGCGAGACAAACTCGATATGCTTGATCGGCGCCTCGTGCTTGGGAGCGAGCACCAGCGACGCGCCTTGGGTGACCCCGGACAGGGCCGTGCCCAGTCGGTCGAGCATGCCGGACACGTCATCTTCATTGCGCCCCATGGTCGCGTCAATCTGCGCACGGTCGCCATCGTCGGGGCTACCGACCTCCAGCAATCCATCCACGAACATGCGCAGCCCCAGTTGCGTCGGGATCCGCCCGGCGCTCACGTGGGGGCTGTCGAGCAGGCCGAGATACTCCAGGTCCTGCATCACGTTGCGGATCGTCGCGGCACTCACCTTTTCGCTGAAGTCACGGGTGAGCGTGCGGGAGCCGACGGGATCACCGTTTGCCAGATACCCTTCGACCACGCGGCGGAATACCTCGCGCGAGCGGTCGTTCATTTCCTGCAAAAGGCCTGAGGTATCAGTCATACCGTCACATTAGGGGTGCGGGGGTTGCTTCTGCAAGGGATCGGGCGCTATCCCCATGATCAAATCAAACAAAAGGAATATCTCATGCGCCCATCCGGCCGAAAACTCGACCAAATGCGCGACGTCTCTGTTGAAGTCGGTTTTACCAAGCACGCCGAAGGCTCTGCGCTGATCAAGGTGGGCGACACCCATGTACTCTGTACCGCGTCGATTGAGCCGCGCGTGCCGCCGTTCATCAAAGGGTCGGGCCTGGGATGGGTCACGGCGGAATATGGCATGCTGCCCCGCGCCACCAACACGCGGATGCGCCGTGAGGCGGCATCGGGCAAGCAAGGCGGACGCACGGTGGAGATCCAGCGGCTCATCGGTCGCAGCTTGCGCGCTGGCGTGGATCGCGTGGCCTTGGGGGAGCGTCAAATCACCATCGATTGCGATGTCTTGCAGGCTGATGGCGGGACGCGGTGCGCCTCGATCACCGGCGGCTGGATCGCGCTACGCCTCGCGGTGAACAAGCTGATGAAAGCTGGCGATGTGATCTCCGATCCGCTCGTCGATCCCGTCGCCGCGATCAGCTGTGGGATTTACGCCGGACAGCCGGTGCTCGACCTCGACTATCCCGAGGATTCCGAGGCGGGCGTCGACGGGAACTTCATCATGACCGAGAGCGGCCAGTTGATTGAGACGCAGATGAGCGCCGAAGGATCGACCTACTCCCGCGCGCAGATGAACGAGCTGCTCGATCTGGCGGAAAAGGGCATCGCGGAGCTGACCGCGATCCAACGCGCGGCTTGCGCATGAGCCGGACTTTCGACGGTGACCGCATCCTGATTGCGACCCACAACTCGGGCAAGCTTGAGGAAATGGGCGAGCTGTTTGCGCCCCTCGGCATCGCCGTTGTCGGCGCAGCAGAGATGAAGCTGGAAGAACCGGAAGAAACCGAAAGTACTTTTGTCGGCAACGCGCGGATCAAAGCGCATTCGGCGGTGAAAGCTACAGGCCTGCCCGCACTTGCCGATGATAGCGGTATTCAGGTCGCCGCCCTTGATAATGCGCCCGGTGTCTACACCGCCGATTGGGCGGAGACACCGACTGGCCGTGATTTCGTTTTGGCGATGCAGAAGACCCACGATCTTCTGGAGCAGGCAAACGCCCCCCACCCGCGCGCCGCGCGGTTCTGCGCGACGCTGGTGCTGGCCTGGCCCGACGGGCACGACGAAGTGGTTGAGGGGTTTGTCGACGGCACCTTCGTCTGGCCCATGCGTGGTGAGACAGGTCATGGCTATGATCCGATCTTTCAGCCAGTGGGCCATACCCGGACCTTCGCAGAGATGAGCCATGACGAGAAAAACACGATGAGCCACCGCGCTGATGCTTTTACCAAACTGATGGCGCGCTGCTTTGACAGATGATTGGCGTAATGCTGGCTTTGGCATCTATATTCATTGGCCTTTTTGCGAGGCCAAATGCCCCTACTGCGATTTCAACAGCCATGTCTCGCGCAGCATTGATCAGGCCGCTTGGAAAACCGCCTACCTTGCGGAATTGAACCGCTACGCTACACAGACCCAAGGGCGCACCGTCACCTCAGTCTTCTTTGGCGGAGGAACGCCCAGCCTGATGAACCCCGACACGGTATCAGAGGTGATTGCGGAGATCAGCCGTCTTTGGCCCACCGCGAACGACCTCGAGATCACCCTCGAAGCCAACCCGGGTTCTGTCGAAGCGGGTCGTTTCCTCGCCTATCGCAATGGTGGCGTTTCGCGCATTTCCATGGGAATACAGGCGCTCAATGATGCAGACCTCAAACGCTTGGGCCGCCTGCATTCCGTATCGGAGGCGCGCGCTGCATTCGACGTTGCCCGTAATACCTTTGAACGGGTCAGCTTCGATCTAATCTATGCACGTCAAAACCAGACCTTGAAAGACTGGGAAGCGGAGCTGCAGACGGCTCTAACCCTGTCGATAGATCACCTGTCTCTCTACCAACTCACGATCGAAGACGGCACCGCGTTTGGGGACCGCTATGCGCTGGGGGGTTTGAAAGGACTGCCCAGTGATGATCTCGGTGCCGATATGTTTGATCTGACCCAAGATGTTTGCGGTGCTGCGGGTATGCCCGCCTATGAGGTGTCCAACCACGCACGTGACAGTGCGCAGTCCCGGCACAACCTCATCTATTGGCGCTACGGTGATTACCTCGGCATCGGCCCTGGCGCGCACGGCCGCCTGACGGTAAACGGTCGGCGGCATGCGACCGTCTGCTACAGCAATCCGAAACGCTGGCTGGACTCGGTGGCGGCGAATACGCCGGAGCAGAGCCGCGATGCCCTCACTGCGGAGGATGAAGCGACCGAGTTTCTCTTGATGGGCCTGCGCCTGCGCGAGGGTGTCGATCTCACCCGCTATACCGCCCTGGCCGGTCGGCCCCTTGATCCTGCGGCACTCACTCATTTGACCGACATCGGGATGATTGAGCATCTCTGCGAAAGGCTTATCGTGACGGATCAAGGGTTCAAACTGCTTAACTCCGTGATCGCGGCCCTATTGCCTGGCTAACTCCCGCTGAGCAACCGGCACAACTCATCTAGCTGATCTAAACTCTTATACTGGATCGTGATCTGCCCACTCTCCTGCCCCGGCTTATGCGACAGCGAGACATTCATCCCAAGGTTCGCAGACAGGTCACCCTCCAGCGCCTTGGTGTCAGCATCCTTTTCTTCAGCCTTCTCCGCTGGCTTTGCCGTTTCATTCGCGCCACCTGATTGCTCCTGCTTGACCAATGCTTCGGTCGCGCGGACCGACAGGCCACCCTTGATCACTTGTTGTGCAAGCTTCAGAGGATCCTGCGCGGGGATCAGCGCCCGCGCATGACCTGCACTCAGATCGCCATTGCGCAGCAAATCGAGCACAGGCATCGGCAAGTTGAGGAGCCGAAGCAGGTTGGCGATATGACTGCGGCTTTTGCCCAAAGCCTCTGCCATCTTCTCCTGAGTGTGTCCAAATTTATCCATCAGCTGTTTATAGCCTGCGGCTTCCTCAGCCGCATTGAGGTCGGCACGCTGAATGTTCTCGATGATCGCTACTTCGAGAACCTCAATATCACTGAACTCCCTTACGATGACGGGAAGCTCATGAAGCTGAGCCATCTGCGCCGCACGCCAGCGCCGCTCTCCTGCGACGATCTCAAATATGCCACTATCACGCATCCGGACGATCAGCGGCTGCAACACGCCCTTCTCACGGATCGACGCCGCAAGGTCGTCAAGATCGGCCTGCACGAATTGCTTGCGGGGCTGATCGGGATTGGGCGCAATACGCTCGATCGGGACCATCTGATCGGCCGCTCCGGGACCTTTCGCCGCCACGCTTTCGGTTTCGCTGACGTCGGCCATCAATGCCGATAACCCCCTTCCGAGGCCCCGCTTGCGGTCCTGATTATTCGACATGCTGCACCTCTTTGGCTGCGGGTTGATTGTTTTTGATCAGTTCGTCCGCAAGATCACGGTAAGCCTTTGCGCCCTTTGAGAGGGTATCGTATGCCAAGACCGGCATTGCAAAGCTTGGCGCCTCACTCACCCGGACGTTTCGCGGGATCATTGTTTTAAAAACGAGATCCCCCAGATTATCGCGCGCGTCCTGCTCCACTTGCTGGGACAGGTTGTTTCGGCTGTCGTACATTGTCAGCAGAACACCCTCAATTCTCAATTCCTTGTTGCCGGACTGGCGCACCTCGCGGATGGTCAACATCAGCTGTGACAACCCTTCCAACGCGAAAAACTCACTCTGTAGTGGCACAAGTACCGAATGAGCACCAATCATAGCGTTGACCGTCAACAGATTGAGAGAAGGCGGACAATCGATCAATATATAGCTAAAAGTAAACGCATCCATCTGCGTTTGACGAAGGGCGTCGTGCAGCAGAAAGCTCCGCTTTTCGTTTGTGAGCAGGTCGAGATCCGCTGAGCTGAGGTCAACGGTCGCGGGCACAATAAAAAGATTTTCCGTGGTTGTGTCCAAGATTACGTCTTTAAGATCAATATCTTCGAGCAGCAACTCATAAGTCGTGAATTCACGATCATCCAGCGCTATGCCGAGACCCGTAGACGCGTTCCCCTGAGGATCGAGATCGATAACAAGCACACGCTGCCCTCGTTCAGCTAGCGCGGCGGCCAGGTTAATGGTCGTTGTTGTTTTACCAACGCCTCCCTTTTGGTTTGCGATTGCGATAATCTTAGGTCCGCTGGGCCGAGAAAGATCAGACACGCGATAGCTCCTTAATTTTCAGTATTGTCGCTGCCGAATTGGTCTTGCTCTCAATTACCTCGAGGTCATAAGACCAATTTTTTTTCGCATCAAGGTGTTCACGCTCCCATGTCGCCCCCTTCGGGAAAAGCGCCGCCCCTGTTGGTGACAAGTGCCGCTCGGCGTGATGCAAGAGAGAATCCAAGCTCGATAGAGCCCTGGCAGTAAAGATATCGGAACCAATTGGCGCCAAATCCTGGACCCGTTCCGCAATTACTGTAACTTTCAAACCGAGCTCCCGTGCGGCTGTTCTTAGAAAAACGCACTTACGCTGATCGCTATCGACAAGGGTAAAACGCCGAATAGGAGTACCTTTTTGCGAAAGAATTGCGGCGACAATACCCGGAAATCCGCCTCCACTTCCAATGTCTAACCAGTGGTCGCCAATTGGCGCATGATCAAATACCTGCACAGAATCCAAAATATGCCGTTCCCAAATCAAAGCTGCATCACTCTGCGAGACAAGATTGATCTTTCTAGTCCACTTCAAAACAAGCTGCTCAAAATGGGTAAGGCAATCCATTGTTTCACGTGAAACATTCTGCAACGGGGCTCGCAGCATTACGGTGTCAACCTTGAGCGCTGCTTGCGGATTATCGCCAGCAGCAGCATCAACGCAGCTGGAGTCATTCCATCAATTCGCGACGCCTGCGCCAAATTTTCCGGCCTGACGCTAGAAAGCTTCGATTTCAACTCGTTTGATAAACCATCAATCGAATCGTATTCAAAATTTGGCGGAATAAGTTCACCTTCATCTTTTCGGAGAAGCGCTACATCATTTTCCTGCCGCCGAATATAATTTGCGTAGAGTGCATCCTTTGATATTTGATCTGCTATTTCGAACGGTATTTCTTGAAGAGAAGGATCAAGTCCCGTCAGGTTATCAAATGTCACACCCTGAAAAGACAACAGATCATATCCAGTACGGCGTTGGCCATCTTGGTTGATCGTAATACCAGACGCCGCTGCCTCTTTTGGCGTAAACGTACGCGCCGTCAAAAGCACTTTTGCATTGTCTAGCGCGTCCATCTTCTCATTGAACCGCTTTAAACGCTGGTCGGAAATGCATCCCAATGCAATTCCTAGTCCAGTCAACCGTTGATCTGAATTATCAGCGCGCAAGGATAGGCGGAATTCCGCACGGGACGTAAACATGCGATATGGCTCCGTTACACCACGGGTCGCCAAGTCATCAATCATGACTCCAATGTAGCTATTGGTTCTGCTGAAAATGACAGGTTCCCTCCCCAGCACCGCGAGCGCGGCATTGAGGCCAGCAACCAGCCCTTGTGCCGCAGCTTCTTCATAGCCCGTGGTCCCATTGATCTGCCCAGCGAGGTACAAGCGCGGTACCTCCTTAAGCTCCAAGGTTTGTCGCAATGCACGCGGATCAATATAATCATATTCGATCGCATAGCCGGGCTGCGTAATCTGAACTCGCTCAAGCCCCGCGATGGATCGAACATAGCTCTCCTGTATATCAACAGGCAGCGAAGTTGAAATCCCGTTCGGGTAAATTGTGGGGTCGTCCAGTCCCTCAGGTTCCAGAAAAACCTGGTGTGACGATTTATCTGCGAACCGGATCACTTTATCCTCAATCGAAGGACAGTAGCGAGGCCCGACGCCGTCAATATGCCCACCATACATGGCCGATCTAGAGAGGTTGCTGCGGATAATATCATGGGTTTCTTCATTTGTATGGGTGATTCCACACGATATCTGCCTGGCCTCAGCTTTTGATGACATGAACGAAAAGAGCGTCGGCACCTCATCCGCTGCCTGCATTTGCAAACCGTCCCAATTGATCGTTCGCCCATCCAACCGAGGTGGGGTACCCGTCTTGAGACGGCCTAGTGCAAGACCAAAACTATCGATCCGTTGAGCCAGCTTTGTCGAGGGCTTATCCCCCATTCGTCCTCCGTGCTTTTTAATATCACCTATGTGAATAACGCCCCGCAGAAAGGTGCCAGTTGTGAGGACAACAGCGTCAGCGTGCAAATCTTCGCCAGCCTCCAACCGTACCCCCTTCACAACACCCGCTAGCGTGATCAAGTCAACTGCCTCACCCTCGATAATCGTGATGTTGGGATGTGCTTCAATTTCCGCAAGCATTCGCTTGCGATAAATCTTTCGATCTGCTTGGGTTCTCGGCCCTTGAACAGCTGGGCCCTTTCGTCGGTTCAACAGCCGAAACTGAATTCCGGCGGAGTCAGCGACACGCCCCATAACCCCATCCAACGCGTCTATTTCGCGCACTAGATGCCCCTTTCCAAGTCCGCCAATAGCGGGATTGCAAGACATGATCCCAATTGTGCTTCGCGACATCGTCAATAACGCGGTGCGAGCACCCATGCGCGCCGAGGCGTGCGCTGCTTCCGCTCCCGCATGACCGCCACCGATTACAATTACATCAAAATGTTTCACGTGAAACAATCCCTATTTACCTAAACAAAAACTTACGAATATTTCATCTAACAGATTCTCCGCATCAATACGACCTACCAACGCCTCTAACGCATGTATTCCTAAGCGAAGTTCTGCCGCCACGACATCATACTGGTCGGGACCAAATTCAAGAAGATTAAAAGACGATTTCAACCCATGGAGCGCAAGCTTCATCGCTGCCGCGTGGCGTTCATGGGTCGCCAGGCCGGCGCCAGATGCCAATTCACTCAGGACCGCTTCAATCTCCCCTAACAACTCGTCCAGACCAGCACCCGTTATTCCGGAAACAGACGGATAGGACATTTTACTCAAATCTGCCTTTGCACGGAGCACTATATCCCCAGCCGCTATCGGTATCGGCGGCGCTTCTCCCTGGTCCAAAAGGAACACACGCAGGTCAGCCTGTGCTGCACGTCTTAAGGCAAGCTGTACGCCGAGTGCTTCGATCTCGTCCGCACTTTCACGTATCCCTGCCGTATCAAGTAGGGTTACGGGCAGACCGCCAAGGTCCATACGCACTTCGATCACATCGCGTGTGGTGCCCGCTATACTGGAGGTGATGGCAGCCTCCCGGCCTGCCAGACGATTGAGGAGCGTTGATTTTCCCACGTTTGGGGCCCCGACAATCGCCACTTCAAACCCGGAACGAATCCTTTCAGCAGCGCCCGTGCCCTCAATTTCCACTGTCAGCTCGTCACTGACGCGCACCAGCAAATCTCTGACCTCGTCACTGACATCGACAGGTACATCCTCATCTGCGAAATCAATTGTCGCCTCCAGAAGCGCAGCAGCGCGAATTAAATCACGGCGCCATCCTTCGACTTTGGAGCCAAGCGCCCCTGACAGAACTCGGAGCGCCTGCTTGCGCTGCGCTTCAGTCTCCGCTTCGATGAGATCCGCGAGACCTTCCACCTGAACAAGATCGATGCGTCCGTTCTCCAACGCGCGGCGGGTAAATTCCCCCGGGTGCGCCAGCCGCGTTTCACCATGTGTTCCCAGCTCATCCAGGACGCGCCGGACGATCGCGATACTTCCGTGAAGATGGAGTTCGACGATGTCTTCACCGGTGAAGCTGTTGGGGCTTTCGAAACACAGAACCAGCGCCTGATCGATATAGCCGCCGTCAGTTCCCCTCACCATGCGAAGCGACGAATTACGTGGCTCTGGCAATGGACCAACCATATCAGCGCACACGGCATGCGCGCGCGGGCCTGATACACGCACCACGGAAACACCCGCTCGACCCACGGCTGTCGCTTGGGCAAAAATCGTATCCATAGACCTAAGCCTTTGAATTTATGTGACGTTTTAGGTGTTCATCGAGTCGAAGAAGTCTGAATTGGTCTTTGTCTGCTTCAACTTTGAAATCAGGAATTCTATAGCATCGGTTGTACCCATAGGGTTCAGAATCCGGCGCAGCACGAATGTTTTCTGCAAATCGACCTTATCCACCAAAAGCTCTTCTTTGCGGGTGCCCGACTTAAGGATGTCGATTGCCGGGAACACACGCTTGTCCGCGATTTTCCGGTCGAGCACGATTTCCGAATTACCGGTTCCTTTGAACTCCTCAAAGATGACCTCGTCCATACGACTTCCCGTATCGATCAGCGCGGTCGCGATGATGGTCAACGATCCACCTTCTTCAATGTTCCGCGCCGCACCGAAAAAACGCTTCGGACGTTGCAGAGCGTTGGCATCGACACCACCGGTGAGCACTTTACCAGACGACGGCACGACGGTGTTAAATGCACGACCCAAACGGGTCACGGAATCGAGCAGGATCACGACATCACGCTTATGTTCTACAAGACGTTTAGCTTTCTCGATCACCATTTCAGACACGGCCACGTGGCGCGTTGCAGGCTCGTCGAACGTGGAGGAAACAACCTCCCCCTTCACCGAGCGCTGCATGTCCGTGACCTCTTCGGGGCGCTCGTCGATGAGCAGCACGATGAGGTAGCATTCGGGGTGATTCTGTTCGATCGAATTGGCGATGTTCTGCATAAGCACCGTTTTACCCGTCCGCGGCGGCGCCGTGATCAAACAGCGCTGACCCTTCCCGATAGGTGTCACGAGGTCGATAATGCGTGCCGAGCGGTCTTTGACGGTTGGATCATCCACTTCCATCTTCAACCGCTCATCGGGATAGAGAGGTGTCAAGTTTTCAAACGCAACTTTGTGCCGCGCTTTTTCTGGGTCTTCGAAGTTGATCTGGGTCACTTCAGTGAGCGCAAAGTAACGCTCCGAATCGTCAGGGGCTTTGATCAGCCCGTCGATACTGTCACCCGTCCGCAAAGAGTGCTGTCGGATCATGTCAGGCGAGACATAAATGTCATCGGGGCCTGCGAGGTAGTTCGCCTCGGGCGAGCGCAGGAAACCGAAACCGTCTTGCAACACTTCAAGCACGCCATCACCGGAAATCTCCCATCCCTCATCCGCACGCTCGCGCAGGATCTGGAACATCATCTCACCTTTGCGCATGGTGGAGGCATTCTCGATCTCAAGCTCTTCGGCCATCGACAGCAGCGATTTGGGTGATTGCTTTTTCAGGTCAGCAAGGTTGAGGGTCTCTTGGGTCATGCGAGCATCCTTGGCTGCACATAAATGCGCCAGCCGTTCGGTTTGGGGATATAGCGGGTTACGCAGTCCCCGAATGGGGTGCTGCGACGTCTTTACGCCCCACCCTCCGTCCTGTCAATTGACGCATGGCCTAGAACTTTACCGTGACCGAGAACACGATGAGAATCATCAAAAGCGTCGGCACCTCATTCATCATGCGATATTGTTTACCGGTGACCGCGTTCTCCCCCACCTGAAAGCCGCGCATGCGCCGCATCAGCCAAACGTGAAACACGGTCATCGCGATGACGCCACCGGCCTTGAGCCATGGCCAGACGTCCCCCCAATACACGATGCCCGGCGTCGCCACCAACAACAGACCAAAGATCCACGTCGCCATCATCGCGGGGCTCATGATCACTTTGGCAAGTTTATATTCCATCATGGCAAAAATCTCATGTGTCTCACCGCTCAGACCCACGCGTTCTGTGTGATGCACCATCAGCCGTGGGAGATAGAACAACGCTGCCATCCATGAAATCACGGAAATGATGTGAAACCCTTTGATCCAAGGGTAGGCCATGCTCAGGATATCGCTCATGTTGGTGTCTCCGTCTTTGGCCTCTCTTTATAATAATAAAGATAGAAAGAAAGATTGTAGTTCGTAGTAGGCAGCTCAAAATCTGTGGATTAATTTATTTTCCACAGACAACGGGATAAAAAATACTGATGAGAAACCAGTGTTAGTAAATCAAAGTATTTAAAATTTATACATTTAGATCAATATCATAAGATCAATATCATTGGCTGCGCCTTGTGGAAAACACTGTGTGCTTTCTTGCGTAAAAAAACTTACCAAAGGGTAAATTTGTTCTTGCCCACAGTGCAGGACTCCCGTGAAATTTTCGCGGCGAACCCCAGTTATCCTCCCCTTGAACCGCGAGCGTTAATTGTCGACAAGTTGTGCGTAGGAACATTTTGAGATTAAGCACGAGTTATCCCCATGCCTGCTTCTATAATCCTCGCGTCCGGCTCCAAAATACGGAGCGACCTGCTGAAGCAGGCGATGGTTCCGCACGAGGTTCAGGTGGCCCGCGTGGATGAGGAAATGATAAAAACGTCGCTTGTGTCCGAAGGCGCCCCGCCCCGCGATATCGCCGATGCCCTGGCCCAGATGAAAGCCGCCAAGGTGAGTGAGCGCAACCCCGGTGCGCTGGTGATCGGGTGTGATCAGGTCCTCGAGCATGGCGGCAACATAATGAGCAAGCCCACCAGCGCCGAGAACGCCCTCGCCCAACTCAGAGCACTGCGCGGGGATCGTCATACACTGCTGTCCGCTGCGGTGATCTATGAAGATGGCAAACCGCTTTGGCGGCATATCGGTGTGGTGCGCTTGCGGATGCGGGACGCGAGCGATGCCTATCTGAACGATTATGTCGCGCGCAATTGGGAGAGTATCCAGCATGCGGTCGGGGCGTATAAGCTGGAGGAAGAGGGTGTGCGGCTGTTCACCCGCCTCGATGGTGACTATTTCAACGTGCTCGGCATGCCCCTCCTGGAAATCCTGAGCTATCTGACGCTGCGTGGAGACATTGCCCAATGACCGATTTGCCCCGTATCCCTCTGGCCGGGGTTATCGGCTCCCCCATCGCACATTCAAAATCGCCACAAATTCACCGTCATTGGCTCAAAACGTATGGTATAGCCGGGCACTACATCCCGATGGACGTGGCGCCGGACGATTTGAACGATGTGATTCGGATGTTGCCTCGAATGGGCTTTGTCGGCGTGAACATTACTATTCCACACAAAGAAAAGGTGATGGAGATCGCTGATCTGGTAACGGATCGGGCGATCCTGATCGGTGCCGCCAACACCCTGATCTTTCGCAAGGACGGGAAAATTCATGCAGACAATACTGACGGGTACGGCTTTCTGGAGAATCTTAGGGCCGGTGCGCCACACTGGGATCCGCACAATGGCCCGGCTGCGGTGCTGGGTGCGGGTGGTGCCGCGCGGGCGGTGATCTCGTCGCTGCTGGACGCAGGTGTGCCGGAAATTCGGCTATCAAACAGGACGCGCGTGCGTGCAGATAATCTCATTCAGGACTTTGGCAGCCGCGTGCGGGTGCACGATTGGGTGCAGGCTGGTAACATGATCGACGATGCGGCGCTGTTGGTGAATACCACATCACTCGGCATGATTGGTAAGCCCGAGCTGCGCGTGCCCCTCGACGGTTTGCGCGCCGAAATGGTCGTGACCGACCTGGTCTATGCCCCGCTCAAGACCCGGATGCTCGCGACTGCGGAGGAAGTGGGCTGCGTCACGGTCGATGGCTTGGGAATGCTGCTGCACCAGGCGGTGCCTGGGTTCGAGCGGTGGTTTGGCACGCGACCCGAAGTGGACCGTGGCACGCGCGCGGCGGCGCTGCGCTGATGTTTCTGCTGGGGCTCACAGGCTCGATCGGGATGGGTAAATCCACGACCGCCGGGATGTTCGCCGATCTGGGATGCGCGGTTTGGGACGCGGATGCCGCGGTCCACCGGCTCTATGGCAAAGGTGGTTTGGCAGTCGCGGCATTCGCGGATCAATTCCCTGAGGCGCTGGTGGAAGGTGCGGTATCGCGCGATCGGCTAAAGGAGATCATCGGGCGGGATCCCACCGCGCTGAAGCAGATCGAGCGGATCGTTCACCCGCTCGTCGGTGAGGACAGAGCCGCTTTTCTCGCGACGACGCAGGCAGATATCGTCGTCCTCGATATCCCACTTTTGTTCGAGACCGGCGGTGATGCGCGGGTGGATGCCACTGCTTGCGTCTATACCGACGACGTTACGCAAGAGGCGCGGGTTCTGGCACGTGGTACCATGACACGAGCGCAATTCCTCGCTATCAAGGAAAAGCAAATGCCCGCCGCCGACAAAGTCGCTCGCGCCACCTATGTGATACGTACCGATACGCTTGAACAGGCGCGAGGACAGGTGCAAAATATAGTCGAACAGATAAGGAGCAGCCGACATGCGTGAGATTGTTCTCGATACCGAAACAACCGGATTTGACCCGCAGACCGGCGACCGCATCGTGGAGATTGGCGCTGTTGAACTGATGGGCCATATGGCCACAGGCAACACATATCATCAGTACATAAATCCCGAACGCGCCATGCCGGAAGAGGCGTTTCAGGTGCACGGTTTGGGCGACGATTTTCTGCGCGACAAGCCCAAGTTCGCAGCCGTCGGTCAGGCGTTTCTTGATTTTGTCGGTGACAGCAAGATGATCATCCACAACGCGGCCTTCGATATGAAATTCCTGAATTTCGAATTGTCGAAGATGGGGCTGCGGCAGTTGCCGTGGGAGCAGGCGATCGATACGCTGGCCATCGCACGCAAGAAATTCCCCGGCTCCCCTTCATCTTTGGATGCTCTATGCCGCCGTTTTGGCATCGACAACTCATCGCGCACGTTGCACGGCGCTTTGCTGGATAGTGAAATTCTCGCTGAAGTGTATCTGGAACTGATCGGCGGCAAGCAGCCTGATTTCGGGCTGTCCACACGCGCAGAGCCCAAGGAAGGCGAGGTCAGCACTGAATGGATACCTCGCCCCCGTCCCGTGCCTCTGCCATCGCGCCTCACACAAAAGGAAAACGCCGCCCACGCCGAGTTCGTCAGCACGTTGGGCGGCGAAGCTTTGTGGCTCAAAGCCTGAGGTCTTACGCGTCGGCGACGGGTGCCGGCGCTTCGGCCTGACGGCGGGCAATCTCATTGCGGTAAAGCGATACGAAATCGATGTTCTCAAGGTTGAGCGGCGGGAAGCCCCCGTCGCGCGTCACGTCGCTCACGATGCGGCGCAGGAATGGGAAGATCATGCGCGGGCACTCGATAAGCAGGAACGGGTGCAGCTGCTCTTCGGGCACATCAGTGATGTCGAAGATGCCGACATAGTCGATCTCCAGCGCAAAAAGGGTGGCATCGCCGCCTTTTGCCTTGGAGGTCACGTTAAGTTTGATCGACGACTCATACTGGTTTTCAGCGGAGCGCTTTTTCGCATCGAGGTTTACCTGCACCTGTACGTCCGGCTGCACATCGCTTGGCGCACCTTTTTGCGCCATGATGTTCTCAAACGACAGGTCGCGGATGAATTGACCCAAGACACGCAACTGGGGCGATTTTGCTTCTGGTGCTTTTACTTCTTCGGCCTCGGCCATAGACGGCTCTCCCTTTGGGGGTTGAATATATTGGGCTGACTTATCAGGTCAGGCCAAAGCGCTCAATCGCTTAGTGCTTGGTCCACCCGGATGAGCCCTTGGGTGCATCGTCATCCGGCAGTTCGGTATACTCCGCATCGATGATGTCATCATCCCTGCCGCGCGGATGGGGCGGCGTTCCTGCGCTGGGTGCGGCAAAACCGCTGACCTTGATGCGCGCGCGAATAGCCTTGAACGCCGCCTGCCGCACCGCCGGGATCAGCAGGGAGAAGCCCACTGCATCGGTGAAGAAACCCGGCGTGAGCAGCAGCGCGCCGGAGAACAGTATCATCGCGCCATGAACCAAGGGCTCCGTCGGATCACGCAGGTCGTTGAACGATTTTTGCAATTGGCTCAGTGCGAGGCGACCCTGACTACGCACCATATAAGTGCCCGCAATCGCGGTGAGGATCACGATCAGCAGGGTCGGCCACATGCCGATAAATCCACCGACCTGAATGAACAGAGCGATCTCCACGACCGGTACGAGGATAAATGCAATCAAAAGCCACATGTAAATGCTTCCTTTCATCGGGGCCGCAGTGGACTTGGGCCACCTTCACACCTACATAAGGTGCTCAATCGATTGTTTCCACGCCTAGTCCCTAAGAGGTCCATATGAATTCGCCGCTTATCCAGCTTCTGGTGCTCGCCGCAATAGCGGTTTTTCTGATCCTGCGGCTGAGAAGCGTGCTGGGAACGCGGGAAGGATTTGAAAAGCCCCCCGTCCCTGAACAGCCCGCCAAACGCAGTGGCCCCGCTTTTGAAGTGATCGAGGGCGGACCAGATCTGGACATCACCGATCACTTCGACGAAGGCACTGCACAGGCGAGCGCGCTGGCGGAGATGAAGCGAATCGAGCCTTCGTTCAATGTGACCGATTTTCTAGCCGGCGGGCGCGGCGCCTACGAGATGATCGTCATGGGTTACGAGAACGGCGATTTGGACACGATCAAGCCGATACTGTCCGAAGAAGTCTACGAGAGCTTCGTCGACGCGATTTCCGCGCGGGAGGATCAGGGCCTGACGATCGAGGCGAGCTTCATTGGTGTGCGTGAGATGAACCTCGAGAACGTCACCCTCGAGCCGGACACCAAAGAGGCGGAAGTGACGATCAAATTCGTGGCCGAGTTGACGCAAGCGGTGCGCAACGCGGAAGGCGAGATCGTCGAGGGCAGCGTCACGGATGCGAAAAAGCAAAAAGATACTTGGGTGTTTGCCCGTCACATTGGCTCTGATGATCCGAATTGGTTTTTGGTTTCTACAGACGGGTAGCATGCGCACTGCGCATCAGTGCCATAATCGGGGCCTCGCTGGTGGCGGGGCCTTTGGCGTCTGAGGTAAAATACGATGTGCTGTCCTTTGACCAGCTCGATGGCTGGGAGGAAGATGATCACGCGTCAGCGTTTGAGACGTTTCTGAACACGTGCCAGGATATGAAGGGTCTCGATTGGCGCGCGGTCTGTGCCTACGCGCAATCGCGCCCCGATCCGCGTGATTTTTTCGAGATGCTGTTTCGCCCGGTCATCATGGACGACGGAAAAGAGGCGCTTTTTACTGGATATTTTGAGCCTGAGCTGGACGGCTCCCGCACGCCGACGTCACGTTTCCGGTTCCCCGTCTACAAGATGCCGCCCGAAGCGCGGGCCAATCGCCCGTGGCGCACCCGTCGTGATATTCTTGGAAATGGGGTTTTGGAGGGTCGTGGCCTCGCTATTGCCTATGTCGACGACCCGGTCGAGCTTTTCTTTCTGCAAATTCAAGGGTCTGGCCGCATTCGCCTACCCGATGGGAGTTTCGTACGCGTCGGCTATCGCGGCTCCAACGGGCACAACTATCGCTCTATCGGGCAAGAGCTGGTGCGGCAGGGAGTTTATGAACCCCATCAAGTCAGTGCGCAGGTGATTAAGAATTGGGTGCGCCGTAACCCCGCTCTCGGCGAGGAACTCCTCTATCACAACCCGTCTTACGTATTTTTTCGCGAGGTGAGCCAAGTGCCCGCCGACAAAGGGCCGCTGGGGGCGATGAATCGCTCTATCACCACCATGCGCACTGTGGCGATCGATCCTTCCTTCGTGCGCCTCGGATCTCCCGTGTGGATCGAGAAGGACGGGAAGGAGCCGCTGCGCCGCCTCATGATCGCGCAAGACACCGGATCGGCGATCAAGGGCGCACAGCGGGCGGATGTGTTTTTCGGCACCGGGGACGCCGCCGGACGCAAGGCAGGCACGCTGCGCGATCCCGGACGCCTGATCGTGCTCATGCCGATCCAGCGCGCCTATGCCTTGCTACCCGAAAGTGCGTTATGAAACGGCGCAGGCTAAGCGCGGAAGACCGTGAGCTGTGGGACCGTGTCCGCGCTAGCGCCGAGCCGATCGAGCGTGGCAATCTGGAGGTTCAGCGTTTTGATCCCGATACCGACCTGCCTGCCCCCGCGCCGCGCAATATGACCAAAGCCAAGTCGGTTCTGCTGGGACGTTCTGTCGGTAAAACGAGCTCAACGACACATAATCTCGCCCCGGCGATCCACGATCACGTCCGGCATGCGCCGGTGCAGATGGATCAAAAATCATTCGGGAAACTCAAGCGGGGGAAGCTGCGGCCGGAAGCAAAGCTGGACTTGCACGGCATGACGCTGGATCGCGCACACCCGGCGCTTCTGCGGTTCGTGATGGATTCACATGGCAATGGCAAACGCCTGATCCTCGTGGTCACTGGTAAGGGGAAGCAACGTGATGAGGGCGGCCCGATCCCCGTGCGGCACGGCGTGCTGCGCCACCAGGTGCCTCAATGGCTGGCGATGCAGCCGCTTAAATCGGTTGTGCTACAGATCGCGCAGGCTCATATCAGCCATGGCGGCGGTGGTGCCTATTACGTATACCTACGCCGCCACCGGTAGATCACGCTGATAGCGCAGCACGCCGAAACCGGCGAGCAGAGCGCTTGCAAAGTAGAACAGGGCGATGGGGATCATCTGATCGGGGAAATCCACGCCCGCATCAATCAGCGTCCCACTCACGCCTGGCCCGATCGCAGTGCCGAACACCATGAGCGCCGCCGCCGCCGCCTTGATCGCGCCGAGGTTGCGGGTTCCATAGAACACCGCCCAGAAAGCTGCCGTTGCCGTGCCCTGCATCCCCTGCCCGATACCAAAGATAAACATACCGATGCCAGCCACAAAAAGCGTATCCGCGTAGGCTAGCACCAGAAAAGCGCATCCGTAGGGCATGATTTGGAACGGCAGCACCCATTTGACGCCGAAACGGTCCACCGCCCAACCGGTGATGAAGATGAAAATGATGCTCGACACTGTGAAAACCGGCATGAGCGCGACAAATCCCACAAGGCTCCACCCCTTCACTTCCGTGAGGTGGACCTGCTGGAAAAACAGCGCCGTGCCCCATGCAGCGGGCCCGAGAATCAGGGGGATAAGCAGGTAGAACAGCGGATGCTTCAGCATCTGCGCCCTGGTCCAATGCCGACCTTCCATCCCAAGGCTTTGCTCCCCCAGCGCGATGGACTGCGGGGTTCGCTCAAACCGGAGCAAAGTTTGCATGACAGGGATCAGCAACAGCACGATGCCCGCCGCCAGCAGCCAGAGCGCCCGCCAATCCCATGTTGCCAGCAGCGCGACAAAGCCAACGGGCAGCACCGCCTGCCCCGCGGCAAAACCCATGGACGAGATCGACAGGGCCCGCCCCCGCGTGGCGATGAACCACCGCGACATGGCCACCGCGCCAAGTTGCGACATCATTCCCTGCCCCATCAGGCGCAGCGCATAGATCACCCCGACCAGCAGGAGCGCGCTCGGCACGAGGGCCATGGACATGCAAGCCAATGCGAGCAACCCCATGACCGCCAATGACAGTTGCCGCACGCGGAACCGATCCGTCAGCGCGCCCGCCCAGACCATCGTGATCGCCGAACAGGTCGTCGCCAAGGTATAGAGCCCGCCCCATTGACCATCGCTCAGCCCGAAGGCACCTTTAATCTCACCCGCGAACAGCGCAATGAAATAAGTCTGGCCGAAGGACGACGTGAACGTCAGCAAGAAACCGGCCAGAAGGAACAGCCGGTTGTCGATGAGAAAGCGGAGATAGCCCATGCGCCCTTGATTGCCGACGCACGGGGGAATGGGAAGAGGTTAAAGCACGTAGCGGCTCAGATCCGTCGATTTCACCAGCTCACCCAGATTGGTGTCGACAAATGCCGCATCCACTACGACCTTTTCGCCGCCGCGATCCGGTGCGGTGAAGCTCAGCTCCTCAAACACCCGCTCCATCACGGTATAGAGCCTGCGTGCGCCGATGTTTTCGACCGATTGGTTTACATCCGCCGCTATCTTGGCCAGCGCTGCGATGCCCTCCGAAGTGAAGCTCACTTCCACTTCCTCGGTCCCCATGAGCGCGGTGTATTGCAGCGTAAGCGCATTGTCGGTCTCCGTCAGGATGCGCACGAAATCCGCTTCCGTCAGGGCGCGCAACTCCACGCGGATCGGCAGGCGCCCTTGCAGCTCCGGCAACAGGTCCGATGGTTTGGCGATGTGAAAAGCACCCGATGCGATGAAGAGCACGTGATCGGTGCGCACGGGCCCATGTTTCGTGCTTACCGTCGTCCCTTCGATCAGGGGCAGCAGATCACGCTGAACACCCTCGCGGCTCACGTCACCGCCGCGGGCGTCCGATCGGGTACAGACCTTGTCGATCTCGTCGAGGAACACGATGCCGTTCTGCTCCACCGCCTCAATCGCGGCGCGTGTAACGGTTTCATCATCGAGCAGCTTGTCCGCTTCTTCGCCGATCAGGACGTCATAGCTTTCGGAGACTTTCATGCGCTTTTTCGTGGTGCGTCCGCCCATCGCTTTGCCGAAGATATCGCCGAGGTTCATCATCCCGGCGCCGCCACCCGGTTGGCCAGGAATTTCCATTGCGGAGAACGGATTGGTGGTGTCCGCGACCTCAAGCTCGATCATGGTATCGTCCAGTTGTCCGTCGTGAAGCTTTTTGCGGAACAGATCGCGCGTGCCTGCGCGGGCGTCCGGCCCGGCGATAGCGTCGATCACACGCTCCTCGGCGGCTTTCTGCGCGTTCGCCTTCACGTCCTCGCGCATATGTTCACGCGTCATGGCGATGGCCGCGTCCAGCAGATCACGGATGATCTGCTCCACATCGCGGCCAACATAGCCCACTTCGGTAAATTTCGTTGCTTCGACCTTGAGAAAGGGCGCGCGGGCGAGTTTCGCCAAACGGCGGCTGATCTCCGTCTTACCCACACCGGTCGGGCCGATCATCAGGATATTTTTTGGATACACTTCTGCCCGGATGTCGTCGGGCAGGTTACGGCAACGCCAGCGATTGCGCAGCGCCACGGCCACGGCACGCTTCGCATCACTCTGCCCGATGATAAAACGGTCCAGTTCGGAGACGATTTCGCGAGGGGTCAGATCAGTCATGGTTTAATTTTCTCCACGGTCAGATTGCCGTTGGTATAGACGCAGATGTCGGCGGCGATTTGCATCGCATCACGCGCAACGGTCTCTGCATCACGGTCGCTATCGATCAGCCCCCGCGCGGCAGCGAGGGCAAAGTTGCCACCCGATCCGATGGCGGCGATGTCATGCTCCGGTTCCAGCACATCGCCCGCTCCGGTAATGATCAGCAGTTCTGTGCCGTCGGTAACGATCAACATCGCCTCCAGCTTTTGTAGGTATTTATCAGTGCGCCAGTCTTTCGCCAACTCGACGCTCGCGCGTTGCAATTGCCCCGGGGTGGCTTCCAGCTTGGCCTCCAGACGCTCAAGCAGCGTGAACGCGTCGGCGGTGGAACCGGCAAAGCCAACGACCACATCCGCGCCACCAGGCGACAAACGACGCACCTTGCGCGCGGTGCCTTTTATGACGGTCTGCCCCAAGGTCACCTGCCCATCACCTGCGATCACGACCTCTCCGCCTTTTCTCACGCCGATGATGGTCGTGCCGTGCCAACCAGGAAATTCGTCTCGTGCCATGCTGCCTCCGTGTTCTGTGATCTATATGGCAAGGCGGCAGCGGGGGAACAAGGGCTGCCCTTGTTGCGGATGGGGCGGCGCAGTAGATTTACACCCATGACCAATGCCGAGATCGTCACGTTTTTAATGGAGCCTGAGCTGTGCGAGAGTGCGCAGGCGGGGCGGCATAATTTCATCGGCAAGGTCTCGAGTGCGCTCGACCGTGCGGGGTATGATGTTCGCTATCAGCCCTTTGGTGCGGAGGTGGTGGGCCGCACGATCAGCCATATCAAATCACCCCCTGACGCAAACAGTTTATGCTTTCGCCGCGCCTATCACTATCCCTTCTGGCAGATCGAGCGGAGCGCGGAGCGGTGGACATGGGACGTGGCCCAAGCAAGTTTCTTGCCTGATCCGGCGGAGGCAAAGCGGGCCGCCTGGTTCTACGGATATTGGCAAAAGCGCCTGTTTGGGGAACCAGCCGAGCAGACCTCGCAGGAGGGGTTCATCTATGTGCCGCTACAGGGACGCATATCGGCGCACCGCCCGTTCCAGATTTGCAGCCCACTGGCAATGGTCGAGCATTGTCTGGCCCACACCAATATGCAGGTCATCGCCACCGTTCATCCCCATGAGCGTTGTGAGAGGGCAGAAATTGTTGCGCTCAAAAAGCTGGAGAAGACGCATCAGCGCCTGACCGTACAGACCGGCGGCATGGCGCAGTTGCTGGCGCGATGCAATTACGTCGTCACGCAAAATTCGAGCGTGGCGTTTAACGGATATTTCTTTGGCAAGCCCGCGTTGTTGTTCCGCAAGGCGGATTTTCACCACATCGCAGTGCAGGCGGAGATTGAGAATTTGGCCGCGGGTTTTGACGCCATTCATCGGGTCGCGCCGGGCTATGCCGCCTATATCCATTGGTTCTGGCAGAAAAACAGCATCAATGCGGGCAGACCGGAAGCCGAGGAGATGATTGCCAAGCGGCTCAGGCGCTTTGGCTGGCCCGTTCCATAAAAAAAGGCGCACCCGAAGGCGCGCCTTATCTTCAATCTGACAATTCGCTTAAATGGATTCTTCGATCCAGCTCTGCAGGGCTGCCTTTGGCCGTGCACCGGCCATGTTGGACACGACCTCACCGTTCTTGAAGATGAACAGGGCAGGGATGCCGCGCACACCCATCTGGGCGGGGGAGTTGGGGTTGTCGTCGACGTTGACCTTGACGATCTTGACCTTGCCTTCCATCTCCGTCGACAGCTCTTCCAGCGAGGGGCCGATCTGCTTGCAGGGGCCACACCATTCTGCCCAGAAATCCACCACAACGGGGATATCCGAGTTTTTGACTTCGGCGTCGAAAGTATCGTCGGTAACTGAAACGGTGGCCATAACGCTCTCCATGAGTTCTGATTTGAATTCTACCTAAGAAGGCGGGCCGCCTGCGTCAAGGTGACCCGTGCGCTGCACCGCGGCACTCACAACATCGTGCGGCAAAATCATCATGCTGCGGGTATGGGTCCACAGGATGGCCGTTTCGATGTACCGGTCGGGATAAATCGCACTCAAAGCATGAGCATAGGCCCCCATTTGCCGCAACAATCCTTCGGGACACGCGCTGGGCATGTCGGGCACCGTGCGGTTGGTTTTGAAATCAACCGCGAGAATCTTCTCTGGCGTGACGATGAGACGGTCTATGATGCCGTACATCTTATGGTGGCCCAATTCTGCGGTAATCGCTACCTCGGCCAGCGCATCCCGCGCAAACACCGGTGCGAGGTCTTCGGTATCCAAAACCGCCAGCGCCTCGGCCAACGCTTGCGCGCCAGTCGCCCCGTCAGCACCGCGCAGCAGCTGCCCGGCGGCATCGGTCCGGCCGTCAAGGGGCAGGGTAGCCAGATGCTCGAGCAGCTTGTGTACCAATGAGCCGTAGGCTTTCGCCGCCGCCTCATCCATACCGGCCTCCCCCGGCAGAGCTTTTGCACCGCCAAGCTCGGACGGGGAAAGAGGCTCTGTGCGCAGCAACGGCGCGGGTGGATTTCGGGTAAATACAGTCTCTAACACTGGCATAATTACGGACTTCTCGACAATCTCCTGTACCGGCAGATCGTCCCATCCCGGCTCCGTGTGCCGCAGGCCACGCGCCGATCCTTCCTCAAACGGCACGGCATTGAGATGGCCCAGTGCGGTTTCGGTCATCTGGTACCAGCTGCCACCGTCATTGGGCAGTTTGCCCGCCGCCGCCACGATAAGCCACTTTTCCGCGCGGGTCATCGCCACATACAAAAGACGCAGACCTTCTTCGGTTTGCCGCTCTTTCAGCGCGTCGATCCGTGCGCCGATCTTTTGCGTCATTTCCGGTGCGTTTGGCTTCCAGATCGGGATGTCGTCCAGCGTGACCACTTCATCCCGAATGTCGTTCTTCTTGAGACCCGTGTCCGGCAGGATCACAATCGGCGCTTCAAGCCCCTTGGCGCCATGCACTGTCATTACCCTGATCTGATCCGACGCACTGTCGATCTGTCGTTTGATCTCAAGGTTATCAGCCTGCATCCATTCGAGAAAGCCCGTCAGGCTTGGGACTTCCGTGCGCTCATATGCAAGCGCTTGGCCCAGCAACGCGTCGATGCCGTCCTCGGCTTCCGTCCCCATACGGGCCAGCAACTTTCGCCGTCCGTCGTGGCGCGTCAAAATACGTTCGATCAAATCATAGGGGCGCAGGAAATCGACCTGACCGCGCAAATCCCGCAATACGGCCAGCGTTTCTGGATAGGCACCCGTCTGCGTGCGAAAGCTTTGCCAAAGATCCTCGCCGACCGGACGGTGATGGGCCAGCGTGAAAATCGCCTGCTCGCTCCAGCCAAACAGCGGGGAGCGCAAGGCCGTCGCCAGTGACAGCGCATCGTCCGGCGTCCCAAGAAACGACAGCAGCGCCCCGATGTCGCGTACCGCCAGCTCGGCCCCGACCTTGAGCCGGTCGGCCCCTGCGATATCGAGCTTGGCCGCCTTGCATGCGCGAATGATCTCGGCAAATAGCCCCGTCTTGCGCCCCCGCACGAGGATCAGGAAATCACCGGCGGTGATGCGGCGGCGGATCATGCGGCCGTCCGGGTTTTCGTCCGGGATGTAGTGCTCCTCTTGCACGAGATATTTGATCTGGCGCGCGATCTGCTCGGCGAGGATCACGGTGTGATGTTGCGGGCTTTTGCGGTCAACCGGATCGGTCCAGTCGGGGTCTTCCTCATCGTCCTTGATCGGCTCGACCAGTGGCCACAGATCGACGCGGCCGGGCAGGACATCTTTGAACGCCAGATGGGTCATCTCCTCCCCCATGCGCGGATCGGGCAAGGTGTTGAAGGTTTGATCAACCGCGCGCAGGATTGCGGGGGATGAGCGGAAGGAATAATCGAGGCTCTGGTTTTGAAATCCCAGTTTGGCCTCTTCGAGGCTTTGCTGGAACGTCGCACGCTTGAGGTCGAATGCGCGCGGGTCTGCGCCCTGAAACGAATAGATCGACTGCTTTTTGTCACCGACCACAAAGAGGGTCCGCGCGGTCGCGTCGTCGCGCGCGCCGTCGCCTGCGGTAAACTCGGCCGCGAGCTTTTCGATCACGTCCCATTGGTCAGGGGAAGTATCCTGCGCCTCGTCCACCAGAATATGGTCGATGCCGCCGTCGATGCGGTACAGCACCCAAGCGGCGACTTTCGGATCGTTGAGCAGTGCGCGGGCACGCAAGATCAGATCGTCGAAATCAAGCCAACCGCGCCGCTGTTTCTCCGCTTCGTAATGCCCGATGAACGCGGTGGCAAAGCGGTGCAGCGCGCGTGTTCGTGCAACGTTGCGCGCGCGCATCTGCAAATCATGCGCATTGAGCACGCGCTGGGAGAGGTCCTCGAACGCGCTGAGCATCGGCCCTAGGTCGGCCTTGGCATCTTTTGTGGGAAAATTCTTGCGCGGCGCCAGCGTCGTGGTCAGCATGACCGCTTTAAGACGGTCAAGATCGGCAAAGGTGGGCGCGTCAAAATTTATGCCGCGCAAGGCGTCTGCGAGGCGGATCATCGTCACGGCTTTCTTTTGTGCCTCGAACACGCCAATTGCGTCAGGCATCCAGCGTGCCACCGCCCCGTCCATCACTTGCGCGGGCAAGGTGTTCGGCTCGAACCCCTCCGGCAGATCGAACAGCGGGTTCAGATCGCTCGGCAGCGCCTTGAACCACTCCCGTTTGCCAGCGATGGTTTGGGTGAGCGAGGCAAAGCTTTCGCCGGTATACTGCGCGGCGAGATCGGCGACGAGGTCCTGTTCCACCCCTTCCGCCATCTTGTCCAAAATATCCGCGCGCAGCAATTCGGCAGCGCGATCCTCGATTTCCTTGAACTGTGGGCTGACCCCGGCCTCAAGCGGAAAACGCCGCAGCAGAGACGCGCAGAATGAATGGATCGTCTGGATTTTCAACCCGCCGGGCGTCTCGATCGCTTGGGCAAAAAGCGTCCGCGCCTCGCGCAGCTGTTCGGGCGCAATGTCGCGCAGCACACCCAGGTCGCGCAAACCGCGCCTCAAGTCGTCATCTTCCATCATGGCCCATTGGCCGAGGCGCTTGAACAGGCGGTTCTGCATCTCCGATGCAGCGGCCTTTGTGTAGGTCAGGCACAGGATTTGCTGAGGCGCGACCTCCTCCAGCAACAGGCGCGCGACACGGTCGGTGAGCACGCGCGTCTTGCCGGAGCCTGCATTGGCGCTCAACCATGTCGAGATATCGGGCGCTGCCGCCGTGATCTGCGCACGGGTGGCATCGTTCCAATTGGGCCAGTCGGGCAAGCCGCTCAAGTCAGATCCTCCGGCGTGGCGGGATCCGAGGCGTCCCATTCGCCAAAGCGCGCGAGGTGATCGTAATCACCGGCAAAACCGTCCCGCTCCATCATGCGCCGTGCGGTGAACCCCTGAGCAGCTTCTTGATAGGCGGCGATAAGCCTGCGCAGGCTGGCGAGAACTTCCGCTGGCGGCTCATCGTCGAGCGGAGCGTTGACCTCGACCGGTGGAGTGCCCAGACCGATAAACGTCGCGTGGGACACGGGCGCCGCACCGATCTTCTTGAACGCGCCCTGCTCGACCATGGCCGCTTCGATCAAAAGCTGCTTGTCGAAGTGCTGTTGCTGTTTGTCCGTCGGCGGTTTGCCGGTCTTGTAGTCGTATATCTGAATTTCTCCGGCGGCATTTCGATCAATCCGGTCGGCGACACCGGACAGTGTGAAGCCGAGATCGGACAGCTCAAGACTGCCGCTCGCGTCATCCTCGAAGGCGACGGGCGTGGCGCGCGACAGTCGTCCACTCTCTGCCTCGACGAACCAATCGGCGACGCGGGCAAGTTTCGCCAGCCAGATGCGCCGCGCGGCCGGCCATGGCACCAGATCTTCAAGCGTGGTTTGTGCGATCTCCAACAGGTGTTCGGAGGTGAGGCGGGTTGGATCGGCGACGACCGCTTTCACAAATTGCTCCATCACGGCGTGTGTCACGGTCCCGCGCAGGGGCGCGTCGGGCGACTGTACCAAAGGTGACAGCGCGCGCAGACGCAGACTATGGCGCGCATAGATCGCGTAAGGATCGCGGATCAGCGTTTTGATCTGGGTGACCGACAGGGCGCGTGGCCTTGCGGCGAGCGGGGGGCGCGGGGAAGGGCGTGGGGCGGCAGGCACGCGTGCAACCGCTTCCAGTGCCCGCGCCTGCCCAAGCCAATGATCGCCCCGCGCAACCATCGCCCGCCAAGCCGCGACGCCGCCCTGTTTAGGCAGTCCGCCCATCAGATTGCCAAGCCGGTTGACCCAGCGTGAGGGCACTGTCTCCGCATCCTCGGAGCGGATGGCGCGAGTGATCCAGACCTCCGGCGCGCCCACCGCCTGTTGGTAATCATGCGCTGACAGCCCGACACGCCGTTCGGGGAGCAAAAGCCCGGCATCGTTGCGCATCTTGCGGTTCAACCACGGATCGGGCGGCGGCGCCTCCGGCCATGTGCCATCGTTGAGGCCTCCCAGGATCACAAGGTCCGCGCCCTGCACCCGCGCTTCCAGCGTGCCCCAGATCATGATGTGGGGATGCGGCGCGTCGCGGTCGCGGACTTCACCCGCCGCAAGCAACGCACCGATCAAATCGCCGTAATCCGCTGCTGAAAGGTCCGTTCCGTATGGAGCCTCCTCCACCAGCTCGGCCATGACGCGCTGCGCCTCCTTGCCGGCTTCCTTTTGCCAAAGCCCATGTGTGTCCGCGCCGTCGGGCCCTGCCGCTACCCGTTCGGCCAACTGTAGGTGGCGCGCCACCCAATGGCTCAGGGGGCGCTCGGCGTGATCTTCGTGGTCCATCGTAGCTTCGCAGACCCACGCAGCCCAAGCCTGCAGTGCGTGATTCTCTGGTGCAGCTTTCTCGCACAGCGTCTTAAAGGGCTCCGGCGCGGGGTAGGGCAGGCCGTGACGTCGGATGGCGAGTTCGCACCGCTGGGTCGAAAGCTGGTGCTGGTTTCGGTTTGCACCGCTGTGGGTGAGCGGGTGTTTGAGCAGCGTCAGCAAAGTCTCGGCATCCAGCCGCTTGGCTAACAGTGAAGCCACATGGCGCAAAAAGCGACCTGGCGGGGAGAGGTGCAGTGGCGTGCCGGCACTATCGTCTGGCAGAATGTCCCACTTGCCCAGCGCTGCAGTGACCCTGCGACCCAACATCCGGTCGGGCGTGATAAGTGCTGCGGTCTGCCCCGTTTCGGCTGCCTGACGCAAGCGAAGCGCGATGGCCAACGCCTCGGCTCTCGGCGTCTCCGCCAACACCAGCGTCATGTCGCGTGTCGCCTGCATCAGATCGTCCAGGCGCGGCCCCTCGATCCGCCACGCATCTGTGACAGGCGCTGGGCGCAGCGAAAGGGAGATCAACTTGTTCCGCGTCGGCGAGGTGGGCAGGCTGTCGTGCCAAGCCGTGACGGCATTCGGCGTGCCGCCCAGACCCTTCATCAGACTATAGAACCGAAATTGTGGGTGGTCCTCCGAAACCATCGGATCATCGAGGGCGGCCCAAACCTCAGGCGGTGTATCGAAGTCGAATCCCGGCAGGATCAGAGCGCCTTGCGGCAGGCGCGCTACCGCTTGCATCAAGAGCATGGTCGTCCCCCGCGATCCGGTGGAGCCTGCGATGATGACGGGATGCTCTGGCGGCTGTTCCGCCCAAAGGGCCGCGATCGCGGCGACCCTCGTGCGTTGGCGCGCTTCCTTGTCCGGTGTCGCCTGCGTCAGGTCGAGATAGTCCTGAACGATCCCCAAAAACACTTTGGCCCGCTCCCAATGACCCGACTGATCGGCAACGTCGAGATCTGCAATCGCGCTTGGCGCCACGCCTTCGCTCTGCATCTCGTCGATGAGTGCGGCAAGGCTATCGGCCAGATCATAGAGCGACGCACGGGAGGCGAGATCAGGAGATGTGTCGAGCAAAGCGGAGATGAGGCCGATCAGCTCCAACCGGCGCCGCAGGGCGGGAACGCCATCGGGGAGGACGACCTGGGGCACCAGGGTGTCGAGATCGGTGATCAGACGGATCCGGGGTAGCAACCGGGGCGGCCCCGTTTCGAATATCGCGCGCAGTCGGCGGGCCATCCTTTTCGTGTTCACAATCAGGTCGATGCGGGCCAATGCCTCCGGCGGCTGGTCGGCACAGCGCGCCAACAGGCCGTCGATCAGGTGCCGGGGGAAATCCACCCCTGGCGGCAGGCCAAATACGCGCGGGAACTCCTGTGGGTCAAACATCGTGTGACAGCATCCTTTCCGCGGTCATAACGCCTCCGGGGTGGCCTACATCGCACCACATGCCGGGATAGCGCAAGCCGTGCAAACGGCCCCGCGCCAGCATCAGGTCCCACACCAGATTGAGGGAAAAAGCACGCTGAGAAATATCGGCCAGCAGATCTGTCTTGAGGATTTGCACACCGCCGTAGACGAGGCCCGGACCGCGCGACAGGCGACCGTCGAGGTCCTTCGTAAAATCACCCTGACCTACATGTTCGAGTGCGTGCTCAGCTGGGATCCCCATCAACAGCGCATCCATTCGGGTAGGGTCCCATGCGTCCAGCAACAGGCGCAAGGGGTTTGGCCCGCGCCAAAGCGCATCGGTGTTCATCGTGATCACGGGCCCGCACCCCAGTATCGGCAGCGCGTTGCGCAAACCGCCGCCTGTCTCGAGGATGTCCGGTGCTTCGACAATGGTCTGAACGCCCAACGGCGACAGGTGATCTTTTAACAGTTCTGGCCGGTAATGCAGGTTTGTGACGATACAAGGCGGAGATATCTCTCGCGCCAGCGTCAGCGTATGGTCGATCAGCGGTCGGCCCGCCACTTCGACCATCGGTTTTGGGCGATCTGCGGTCAGATGCTTCATCCGCGTCCCGAACCCGGCGGCGAACATCATCACAGGCAGGCTCATGTCGCGCATTTCTCCCGGAGGGTCGCGAGCACGTCGGGCGTGGGTTCCGGAAGGGTGGCGCGGATGTGGTCGGCGACGGGCGTTAACGTCGGATGGGTCAGGTTACGCTCCACAAACTCCCAAACGCGGGGGATCAAATCGATGTATCGCGGCTTGTTCTTATCGATGCACAACCTGGCAAAGGCACCGACGATGCGCAGATTGCGTTGCACGCCCAGCACGGCGTAGGCGGCGCGAAAGGCGTTACTATCCTGGGGGTTTTGCAGCAGGTAGCGGTCGATCATCCGTGCCTCGAGGGCAGGGGCCACATCGCGTCGCGCGTCTTGCAGGATCGAGACGAGGTCGTATGCCGCGTGACCACGCATCGCGTCCTGAAAATCGAGCAGCCCCACGCGTGCTGGGCCTGACCGATTGGGGAGCCACAACAGATTCTCCGCGTGGTAGTCGCGCTGGATCAACACCTGTGGCGCGGTCTCGAGTGGGATAAGGATTTTGGCGAATATCTGCTCGAACGCGGCCTGTTCGGAGGTGCAACACCTACCGGTGATGCCGAATGCATACCATTCATAGGCGCGCGCCGCGAAACGCGTCATGGTTGCGGTGTCATAGCGCTCCAGCTGCGGGGTCGGGGCGATGTGAATGACGGTGAGCACGTCTACCGCAGCCTCGTAAAGCGCGGGCTCCATCGAGGGCTCTTTGGCGATGACCTTCTTGAACAGATCGTCGCCCAAATCCTCCAACAGCAAGAACCCTGACGCTACATCCTGAAACAGGATTTCCGGCGCGCTCAGCCCGATGCCGCGCAGCCATCCGGCGACGGAGATGAAGGGGCGCACGTCCTCGCCATGCTTGGCAGGCGCATCCATCAGGATCGCAGTCTGCCCGCCCGGCCGCATCAATCGCTCATACCGGCGGTTGGAGGCATCGCCCGCGATGGTGACGCGCTGCGCATCCGCCCACCCGCTTTGCGTGATGAAATCGGAGCCTTGGGCCGTGCGATCAGTCATGCGATCCAGTCGTTCAATTTGGTGTTCCATTCAGGGTTTGACCAGCTTGCGGTCAGGCGGCGGCCATCCTCAGCATCGGTCGCGGTAAGAGTGATGTCCAGCGCATGTCGGGGGCGCAGGGAGGTGAGGCGATCGGGCCATTCAATCAGGCAGATCGCGGTATCCATCGCTTCCATCAGGCCCAATTCCTCCAGCTCCGAGGGATCACTGAGCCGGTACAGATCTGCATGCCAGATTTCGGTACCGGAAGCGGCATCATACGTCTGGACCAGCGTGAAGGTGGGCGAGGGGACATCCTCAGGCACGGTCATCAACGATTGGATCAGAGCGCGGGCGAAATGGGTCTTCCCCGCGCCCACGTCACCGCTGAGCAAAAGAGCGTCCCCAGCCCGCAGCCGCCCAGCGAGGGTGCGTGCAAGCGATGCGGTCTGGTCGGGGGAGCTGAGGTGCACGGTGATTTCCATGCTTGCAAACTAGCGATACACAATGGGGCATGAAAGGGGCGTTGGTTTGCTTCAGTCACGCCGAGAGAACCTGCGTTGCCATCGTAGTTACGTCCAGTGCTCCGAGGCTGATCGCGGCCGCGCGCGTCACATGCATACGGCAGGTCAGCTGCGGGCCTGATCCATGTCGCGCGGTGCGTCCAAGGCCTGTGCCGGAGCGCAGGAAAACCGCACCACCGTCGCGCCGGAGGCAATTGGGACGACCTTGCAAAGAATGGGCTTCTGCCCTTGTAAGCAGACCGGCATCGTCCACGGTTCGCGATCCTCCAGCGTCATTACCGCTTCTTGAAGGTCCGTCCACATCGGATTAGGCAAGGTCTTCTCTTTCCAGAGCGTCACCGCATCCTTGATCGTGATATCGGCGAATGTACTGTGGGTCTCGCACCCCCACAAAAGATCATAGGCCTTGTTGGAGAAGGTCAGCGTGCCCGATTGCGAAAAAACGGCCAGTGCATCTTCGAACGTGTCCACCAGGTTTTGACCCAATTCTAACTCGGCCCGGAAGTTTCGGGTGAGGGAGATCTCGGCACTGATGTCCTCGATCAGAAAAGCAATAGCACCATCAGGGTGAGGGCGGCCTTTCACACGGTAGGTCTGACCCGTCTCGAGCGACCATGTTTCCTCGAAACGGCCTGTTTCTGCCGCACTCACAAGCTCCACCATGCGCTGGCGCCATGTCTTGTAGTTCTTGGGCTCTGGCATGCGGCGATTCTCGCGCAGGGTGTCGAAGAACATATCAATTGTCGGACGCGGGCTCAGGAATGTGGCAGGCAGACCCGTCAGATCGGTCAGCGCAGGGTTGAACAGTGCCAGCTGACGGTCGCGATTGAAAATGGCCAGGCCAATGGACAGATGGGCGAAGGTTTTGGCCAGTGTCTGCACAAAATCGCGCTGCGCTTCCTCCGCCTTGATCAGCGCCGTCAGGGACGTCGCGTGGTATATCGCTCCCTGGCTCAGCTGGCAGCGACTGACGCTGTACCACTCGGACGTATTGGTGTCAGGCATGTCGAGCTTGATCCGCGCGCCGCTTCTCGACGCGGCGTTATCGCGGTGTGGAAAAACTGGCGTCGTGTCGTCGGCATCGTCCGGGCGAAGTCGTACGGCCAACTGAGCATAGGCTTCATTCGTCCAGACGATGGCGCCCGAGGCATCGGTTTTCCAGATAGGATGCGGAAGGTTTTCGTTGACCTGCCTTAGCGTCTTCAACTCTTCGAGAACAGAAGGGCAGGCCGGCTCGACATTTGATGGCATAAAGGTGAGGGAGGCACCGCGCTCAAACCAACTGATTTGGAGAAGTTCGGTGTTGTCGATGCTTGGCAACGACGTCCGACCCGCCCCGACTTGCATCGGTGTTTCGGGGAAATTGGGGTACTGTGGCAAGAAGATGTCGCGCAGATCCTCCCAGCTATGACTGCCAAGCACGAGCGGAAACCGCTCCAGAGCGGCGTCGGAGGCATGCTCGAGAATACCATCATTGAACAGGATGGCGGGGTGTTCTTCCGAAGGCTGTTCGGGCATGGTCTGAACTGGGCGAAGCAGCCACCAAAGACTTAGGCAAACCGTTGGAATGACGACGGCAAACATCAAAATCAGATCAACCAAGGACACGCTCCATGTTCCTGTGCGTTCAAAGATCCACCCTGTCGCGGATAGCCTTAACAAAATGTTAATATACACACCGGATCATACCGGGGCAAAGCGGGTGTTGCTTCCAATCGACACCGCGTTTTCCCCTTCGCGAGCGTCTATCTTGTCGCGGGGCCACCGGACCTCGACGACAGCGCCGACTTGCTTGCTGCGGTAGCCCACCTCATCGGCGCCGTTTGCGAACCGCAATTGCGCGCCCGACCGCTCAAGCAAGGTCTTCGCGATAAACAGGCCCAGGCCCATACCCTCGTATTCGGGACGCGTTTTGTCAGGCTTGCGGGGGCGCCGCTGGCCCATGAAGGGATCCCCCAGACGCCCCAAAAGCTGCGGCGGAAACCCGTCGCCGTCGTCGAGGATGCGCACCGTAATCGTATCGTCGTTCCAGCGCGTCTCGATCCAGACGGTGGATTGCGCAAAATCGACGGCGTTCTGCACCAGATTGCGCAGGCCGTGAATGATCTCCGGCATGCGCACGATTGAGGGTTGAGTACTGGGTGCGCCATCGGCCGCGTTCAGGGACACGATGACCTCCTTGCCCCGGTCCATATGCGGCTCTGCCGCGTTCTCGATCACGGCCGCCAAAGGAGCCTGACGAATATGCAGGTCGTCTTTGCCCGCGCGCCCCATATCGCGCAGGATGTCGCGGCAACGGTCAGTTTGCTCCACGATGAGCTCTGCATCCTCGCGCAGCTCGGGCATGTGGGCCAACTCATGCGCCAACTCCGCACTCGCCAGCTTGATCGTCGCCAGCGGCGTGCCCAGCTCATGCGCGGCGGCGGCGATAACACCGCCCAGATCGGTCAGCTTTTGCTCTCGGGCGAGGGCCATTTGCGTCGCGGCGAGGGCATCCGACATCAGGTGTATTTCGGACGTGACGCGGCGCGAGTATGCAGAGGTGAACACCACCGCAATCACCAGCGCGATCCACTGCCCAAAGATGAACAATTGAGGAATTTCAAGGATTTGACCGTTCACGGTTTTCAGCGGCACATGGAAAAACGCCAGAAACGACACACTGATGATCGCCATGGCGCACAGCGCAAGCGTCGAGCGTAGGCTGAGCGCGGTGGCGGAGATCGTCACAGGGCCGAGTAGCAGCAGGGTGAACGGATTATTGAGGCCACCCGTCAGGAACAGGAGAAAACTGATCTGCACCAGGTCGAACATGATCATCGCCATGTTCTGACGTTCCGACAGGCGCTTGTTTTCCGGGAAAATGAACCCTGCCACGAGGTTGCCGATGATGGATACGCCGATGGCGAAATAGCACCACCCCATCTCAAGCTCGATCCCGAAGAGATAGGGCGTGAGCATCACGGCGATCAGCTGTCCGACGATCGCAATCCAGCGCAGGAAGATCATCGTGCGCAGACGTATCCAGTTGGCGCGCTTTCGCTCACCCAAGGGTCTGATTGTCGACTGCGGCATCTGGGCGCTCCACCAAGAAGTGATTTGCATTGGGCTGTGCGCAGGGTAGGTCTGCATCAAATTATCATCAAGAGCGCGCATTGACGCTGCGCGCAGAGGAGACCGATATGCTTCGTACCGTAGCCATTGCCGCAGGTGTCGCCATCACGCTTGGACTAGGAGCAGCCTTCGTTTTGGGTAATGACGGAGATGAACAGTTTGCCGCGTGCGGTGCAGGTGCTGTCGCTGGTGATCTGGGCGGGCCGTTTACCTTGGTCAACGAAGACGGCGAGACTGTCACCAGCGAGCAAGTGATTACGGAGGCCACGCTGATATATTTCGGCTACACCTATTGTCCTGACGTCTGCCCGCTGGATGTGGACCGCAATGCGCGGGCGATTGAGATATTGGAGGAGCGCGGCACGTCCGTAACCCCTGTTTTCATTACCATCGACCCTGCCCGTGATACGGTCGAAGTGGTCCGCGATTATGCCGATGCAATGCACCCCCGCATGATCGGCCTCACCGGTAGCGCCGAGCAGGTGGCGGAGGCGAGCAAGGCTTACCGCACCTATTACAAGGCCCATCCGCCTGTCGATGGCGAGTACTTGGTGGATCACTCGACGTTCAGCTATCTGGTCGCGCCCGAGCAGGGGTTTTTGGAGTTTTTCCGCCGTGAGCTGACGCCCGAGCAGATGGCGGACCAGATCGGCTGCTTTGTCGATCGCATTTGACGCGCGCTTGTTCCGCTCCATATTACATTTAAGAGATTGAATACTGAAATAGGGCGCCACACAATGCCGGATGACCAGATGCTTGACCTTGGGTCTGACAGAACACTCTTGCTTATCGACGATGATGAACCGTTTCTGCGGCTATTGGCTAAGGCGATGGAAAAGCGCGGGTTTGAAGTGGAGACCGCGGGGTCCGTGGCGGCTGGTTCAGCAATCGCGACAGCGCGGCCACCGGCCTATGCCGTATGCGATTTGCGGCTTGAGGATGGAAATGGCCTCGATGTTGTAGAGATCCTGCGTGAGCGCCGCCCCGATGCGCGGGTAGTGGTCCTGACAGGGTATGGCGCAATTGCCACAGCGGTCGCGGCAGTCAAGATCGGGGCGACGGATTACTTGTCCAAGCCCGCCGATGCGACCGACATCACCAATGCGCTGCTGGCCACCGGCGACAACCTTCCGCCACCACCGGAAAACCCGATGAGTGCGGACCGGGTGCGCTGGGAGCATATCCAGCGGGTCTATGAGCTGTGTGATCGCAACGTATCGGAGACGGCCCGGCGCCTGAACATGCACCGTCGCACGTTGCAGCGCATATTGGCCAAGCGCAGCCCACGGTGAAGCGGACCCAGCCGGATCGGCCACACATTAGACGTCGAAGCGTTTGCTGATCTTGTCGACGACCTGCCCACTATCGAGCGTCACACCTGCGTCTATATGCCATGTGCGAAACCCACGGCTCTGATAGTAAGTCAGGCCGCCGTGGTTGTCGGCGCGTATTGTAGCGTTGATCCATTGATACCCAAGACCCTTTGCCGCCGCTGCCGTGGCTTTGAACAGGGCTGAGCCGATGCCAAGACCGGTTTGCCCGATCTGTACGAACGTCGCGACGTCGCAGGCATTCGGCGGGAGCTGCTCATGGGGTGAAATCCACTGAAAACCCACCACCTTCTCCATATCGTCGAGCGCCACATGCCATGCGGCGGCATGCGCGTTCACCGCCATCCATTCGCTTATGTCGAGGCCCGTCACAGGCCGGGTGAGCGCGGTGGTCCCTCCTTTTTCGATGAGATTGTTCAGTAATTTCGCCATGGAGCCTGTATCTAACGGCATGGCGGCGCGCACGTTGATCACGGCATAAGCTCCAGCAGTGCCGAATGGCGCGCGGTAAACTCCGCCCTCACCTCCACAGGCGGGCGCAGCGCGATTGACAGACCGTCCAAAAGCCTCTGATCGGGTTGCCCGAAAAGCTTGTCTGCCTCCGCCTGTGCAAAGCCTGCGATCTGGATCGCTTCCATCCATGCGCTCACGCGGTCCGCTTTCTTGATTTGCTTCTTTATGGATACAGGCACCTTGGCCGGCAGGCCAAACCGGAGGTGCACCGCCGCCTCCAAACGCTCATCAAGCGCGCAGTAACCGGGGCCGACGGCAGCCTTCACCGGGGAGATCATATCGCCGATGACGTATTCGGGCGCGTCGTGCAGCAGAGCGGCCAGCCGCCACTTTGGCGGGGCATTGGGTGCGATCCGGCCGAAGATCGTTTCGACCAGCAGGGAATGCTCGGCCACGGAGTAGGCGTAATCCCCTTTGGTCTGGCCATTCCACCGCGCGACGAACGCAAGGCCATGGGCGATGTCCTCGATTTCGATGTCCACCGGTGTCGGGTCCAGAAGATCGAGCCTGCGGCCCGATAACATGCGCTGCCACGCGCGGGGCTGCTGTGCCATTTGGTTCTCCTGTCTGCGGTCCCGCCGTTCAGTTTGCTATTGATTTCCAAAGATGTCCAACGCACGGAGCGAGGAATGCTGAGGCAATTCGCGCGAAGCACGATACGCGGCGCTGATTGCGCAAATGCTGACGTGGTGATATGCGACGTTCTGATAAGACATGAAGGAGCGCCTCGTGGCCAATGACTATATCGTAAAAGACATTTCCCTTGCCGAATATGGTCGCAAGGAACTGGACATCGCCGAGACGGAAATGCCGGGCCTGATGGCGCTGCGCGAGGAATATGGCGCAGAAAAACCGCTCAAGGGCGCGCGCATCGTAGGCTCGCTGCACATGACGATTCAGACGGCGGTTCTGATCGAGACTCTGGTCGCACTTGGTGCGGACGTGCGCTGGGCGTCGTGCAACATTTTTTCGACGCAGGATCACGCCGCCGCCGCCATCGCTGCCGGGGGTACACCGGTGTTTGCGATCAAAGGCCAGTCGCTGGAAGAGCATTGGGACTACCTTGATAAATCCTTCATGTTCCCGGAAGGCCCCAACCTGATCCTCGACGATGGCGGTGATGCGACGCTTTACGTCTTGCTGGGCGCACGCGGCGAGGCGGGTGAGGAGATCATCCCCGTGCCGCAGTCCGAAGAAGAAGTCGCGATCAAGGCGCAGATCAAGAAGCGCATGGAGGCAAGCCCCGGCTGGTTCACCAAGATGCGCGACCAGATCGTGGGCGTTTCCGAGGAGACGACGACCGGCGTGCACCGCCTCTATGATCTGTTCAAGCAGGGCCAGCTGCCTTTCCCCGCGATCAACGTGAACGACTCAGTGACTAAGTCGAAGTTCGACAACAAATACGGTTGTAAAGAGAGCCTCGTGGATGGCATCCGCCGCGCCACCGACACAATGATGGCGGGCAAGGTCGCCGTGGTGATGGGCTACGGCGATGTGGGTAAAGGCTCGGCTGCGTCGCTTGCCGGTGCCGGTGCGCGGGTGATCGTCACCGAAGTCGATCCGATCTGTGCGCTGCAAGCTGCGATGGACGGTTTTCAAGTCACCACGCTTGAGGATGTTGTAGCCACCGCCGATATCTTCGTGACCACCACCGGCAACAAGGACGTGATCCGCATCGAGCACATGCGCGAAATGAAGGACATGGCCATCGTCGGCAACATCGGACACTTCGACAACGAAATCCAGGTCGCGGCCCTCAAGAACCACAAATGGACCAATATCAAAGAACAAGTGGACATGATCGAGATGCCCAACGGGCACCGTTTGATCCTGCTCTCCGAGGGTCGGTTGCTCAATCTTGGGAACGCCACGGGACATCCGTCCTTCGTGATGTCGGCTTCCTTCACCAACCAGGTGTTGGCGCAGATGGAGCTGTGGATGCGCGGCGATCAGTACAAGAACGAAGTTTATATCCTGCCCAAGCATCTGGACGAGAAGGTCGCACGCCTGCACCTCGACCGGATTGGCGTGAAGCTGTCGAAGCTTGACCCGGAACAGGCCGCCTATATCGGTGTGACGCCAGATGGTCCGTTCAAGCCGGAGCATTACCGCTACTGATATCGGGATGGCTGACATGAAAAAGGCCGCGGGGGGCAGTACCCTCGCGGCCTTTCGCCTTTCACGCTTAGTCCTGCATTAACGGCGCTTGGAAAGGATCATCCAGTCGCCGTCCTTCGGGTCCGAGCCCCGGTTTTCATATCCGGCCTTTGACAAAATCTTGGCGGAGCTTGCGTTGTCCCGGTGCACCCGCGCGATCAGGGTAGTGATCCCCGGATTGTCGGCAAAGCAGCGTTTGGAGAAAAGCGAGACGATATCCGTACCGATCCCTTTGCCCCAAAACGCTCGGCCCAACCAATAGCTGATCTCTGCTACGCCGGGGTCGAAGTCGTCCACGTCATAGAGCAGACGGACCTGACCCACTATTTTGCTATCGCGCAGGATGGCGAACACCTGATGATGGTTGCTCGCATTCGACAGCTCGATAAGCGCAGCGGCGGTTTCGTCCGTGAGGGGATCGGGATACGGTTCGGTCATGTAGCGCCAGACCAGCGGATCATCGAGGAGCGCCTTGTAATCAGCCAGATCGTAAAGCTCCCACGCGCGCAGATTGTACTGCGGGTGCAGCGCTTTGATATGTGGTTTCTGGGCGACGTAGCTGTGGCTGTGTCCACGGCTCATGGTTCTTGCAGGTCGGACATCGGCAAGAAAATCGTCGGACACTTGCGAAGGCACCCACCCAATCTGGATTGGGTCATAGGCTAGTGGGATACTCTCATCACGGCAGAACGACACTTCTTCCGGAGTGAGTACGCCGCTGCTGCGGAGTCGCGTCAGATCGATCTCGGTCCCGCAAGTCATTACCAGCACGCCCCTATCTCGATGGGTTTGGTCTTGGTTTGTCATGTCGTCTCCCCCCGGCGACTGTTCAGTTTACCAAACGTTAGGTGCGAGGTGGGAAAGCCTACGTGCCGATTCAAGGCATCCTTTTATATCCGCGACAACCTGTCGCATATCTGAGGTAGAAATGGTCATGTGTCAGCGGGGAAAGTAGCGGGAAAAATTCCTTTTGCGGGGGTCGTTTTTCAGATTAGTGTTTTCCCGGTGGCGGGTCATGAGGCCCACGGGGTAAAACAGCGGGAGTAAACGATATGGGCAAGCGGGACGATTGGATCGCGAAATATGCAGAAGATCTGAAGGCCAAATGCGGCATGGAGCCGGATATGGACTTGCTGACGAAGGTGACAATCGGCTGCGGCCCGTCGATCTACAACGCCGATGCCCAGACTGTCGCGGCTGGACAGGAATCCGAACTCGAGACCGTCAAGAACAACTTTCTCATCAAAAAGCTTGGCCTGCCCGATGGTCCCAACCTGATGGAAGCGATCCATACCGCGATCGAAACCTATGGCAAGTCTGAGCGCAACAAGTATCGTGCCGTGGTCTATTACATGCTGACCAAGCATTTCGGTAAGGAAGCGGCCTACAAGTAAGCGTTGAGGGTTCGAGCCCGATGAAACGCCCGTTGGTTAAGCGGGCGTTTCTATTCTATCGCTATTTCAAGACATTGATTTCTTTCAGTAAATCAGTGCATGCTCTAAAACGGAAATAGGTCAGGATGGCCAGAACAAGTTTCGAATACGTGTGCCGGGGTTTAGGGAGCGCACGGGGTGAGAAGGGTTCTGGCGGGGTGCCAGGACCCTTTTTTACATTATAGCATCTTTCACATGATAGTATCGTCGTCACGGCAAGGCATTATGGCGTCGTTTTGCCCATCTCGCATATGATGTTCCATTGCTCCGGTGTGACCGGTTGCACCGACAGGCGAGGACTGCGCACGAGTGGCATTTCCGCCAGCCGCTGGTCCGCCTTGATACTCTCCAACGTGACCGGCTGTGCAAACGGGCGCACGGCGCATATATCCACGCACTCCCACCGGGCATCATCGGTACTGCTGTCAGGATGCCCGGGCGCACAGACCTGCACGATGCCCACGACTGATTTTTCTTTTTGGGAGTGGTAGAAGAACCCCAGATCACCCACGACCATTTCGCGCATGAAGTTGCGCGCTTGATAGTTGCGCACACCGTCCCACTCCTCACCAACCGATCCCTTGGCGACCTGATCGTCCCAGCTCCATTCGGATGGTTCGGATTTGAACAGCCAGTGGCGCATCAGCCGATCACTTTCTTCCATTCTGTGAGCGTGACACTCTCGAACAGCCCTGCCTTCGCATAGGGGTCACCCTGTGCCCATGCCTCCGCCGTGGCCATGTCTGGGACGTCGAGGACGATCATGGAGCCGCACATGCCCCCGTCCGCATTGATCAGCGGCCCGGCCAAATGCACGTGATCCGTGCTCTTGAGGTAGTCCACATGCGCAGGGCGGTTCTCCATCCGCACGTCCAGCGCGCCGGGTTTGTCGTGCGCCATCAAGCAAACAAGCATATTATTCCTCCTTCAAGGGTCGGGTGAGCAAGTTCTGCACCGCGGTTTCCACATCTAGCGTTTTATCCAGCACGTCGGCAACGGCCATCGTGATCGGCATCTCTATGCGCGCGCTCCTTGCCATCTGCGCTACGGCGCGGGCCGTCGCCGCGCCCTCGACCGTCGTGTTGGGATCGAATACTTCACCGCGCCCGAGGCTCTGGCCGAGGCGGTAGTTGCGCGACCCTTCCGAAGTGCAGGTCAGCGTCAGATCACCGAAACCCGACAAACCAGCGAGCGTGTCTGAATTTGCACCCAGATGCGCTGCCATGCGCTGCATCTCCGCATAGCCACGTGTCATCAGGGCCGCGCGCGCACTTTCGCCCATTCTCGCACCCATTGCCGTTCCACAGGCGATCGCGATCACGTTCTTGAGCGCGCCCCCCAGCTCCGCACCAACTGTATCCGTCGTGCGGTAAAGGCGCAGCGTTGGCGTGGTCAGCTGCTCCTGCAACGCGCGTGCAAGAGCTTCCGTTTGCGCCGCGAGCGTGAGCGCCGTTGGCAGGCCGCGCGCGATATCGGCGGCAAAACTGGGACCCGTCAGGATTGCGGCCCTTGCGCCCGGCACTTCGCTTTCGATGATTTGCACAGGGCCTTGACCCGTGCTCAGCTCGATCCCCTTGCAGCATGCAACCAGCGCTTTTCCTGTAAGCTGATCCGCATGAGCCTCCAGAAATCCACGCAGCCTCTGGAGCGGCAGGGCCAGCAACACAGTATCGGCCACAAGCGCGCTCGTGAGATCCCCGGACACCGTAAGCGCATCTGGGAAATGATGCCCGGCCAACCGCTTGGTGTTCTCTCGTGAGCGCTGCATATCGCCGGCGTCGCGTGCCCATAGGGTCACGGGCCCCTGATGCGCTAATGCGATGGCAAGGGCCGTGCCAAACGCACCACCCCCAAGGACGGAAATACTCATGCCTTCGCTCCTTTTTTCCCGCTGCCCAGCATCGCCGGCGCGGTTTGATCGAGTGGCCAGCGGGGACGCGCGGAGAGGTCCATGCCGTCGGGTGCGCGATGGCCCATCTGTTCCAGAGCGGCGTAAGCTATCATCGCGGCGTTGTCAGTACACAGCGCAAGCGGCGGCGCGATGAAAGCAGCGCCAAAGACAGCTGCCACGTTTTGCAAGGCGCTGCGAATGGCCATGTTTGCCGCAACGCCGCCTGCCACGCAGATGCTGGGTGTGTCGGTCAACGTGGCGTAAGCGTGCAATGCGCGCCGTGTCTTCTCGGCCAGCACATCCACGACAGCCGCCTGAAAGCCCGCAGCCAGATCTGCCTGATCCTGCGAGGCCAGCGCACCATCCCTAAGCAGGCTGTCACGCTGGCGCAGTACCGCAGTTTTGAGCCCGGAAAACGACATGTCGCATCCCTCGCGGTCCAACAGCGGACGGGGTAGCCTGAAACGCTCCGGATCGCCGGCGCGCGCGCGCGCCTCAATGGATGGCCCCCCGGGCTGCGGCAGGGCGATCAGGCGTGCGACCTTGTCGAAAGCCTCACCGGGCGCGTCGTCGATCGTACCGCCGAGGCGCTGAAAGGTGTCAGGCCCCGATACGATCAAAAATTGGCAATGGCCTCCCGACACCAGCAGCATCAAGTAAGGGTAACTGACGCTATCCGTCAGGCGCGGCGTGAGCGCGTGACCGGCGAGATGGTTGACCCCATAAAGCGGTATGCCCCGCGCCAGCGCGATCCCCTTTGCGCACATCACGCCGGAGACGACACCGCCGATAAGTCCCGGTCCTGTCGTCACCGCCACGGCGTCAATATCGCCAAGGTCCAGATGCGCCTCGTCCAAAGCCTGCTGCACGCATATATCGAGCTTTTCTGCGTGCGCGCGCGCGGCAATTTCCGGCACCACGCCGCCGAAATTCGCGTGCAACGCGGTCTGTCCCATCACGACCGATGACAGAATCCGCGCCGCGCACGCGCGGCCCCGCAACACGGCCGCAGCGGTATCGTCACAGCTGCTTTCAATGCCGAGGATCGTCAGCGAAGTCATCTCGGGCGCGTTTCCATTGCGGATGGTATTGCGCACGGTTAACACTTTCTTGGTCGGCAAACAATCCTAAGAGCATCACAGCCCATGCCCCCGCCCACCCTTTTGCTCACACGTCCGCGCAGCAGCGCACAGGCCTTTGCGGACACGCTTGATCGTGCCGCATACGACGCGGTTACGGTGATCTTCGCCCCGCTGATGGAAATCGTCGGTATACAAGCGACGCTTCCGCTCGACCGCGCGGGCGGCGTCGTTTTTACCTCCGCAAACGGCGTTTTGCACACGCCCGCAGGCGCGGGGCAACCGGCGTACTGTGTCGGCGCGCAAACGACTGAAAAAGCGCGTGCGCGCGGCTGGGACGCCCATGAGGCAGGCGAAAACGCTGCTGCATTGGTCAAGACACTGCTTGCGACGCGCCCTGACGGTCCTCTCGTACATCTGGGAGGCGAATACACGATTGGCGACATCGCCCAAACCCTCACGGCGGCTGGGATCCCTACCCGGCACATCGCGATATATGCGCAAAATCTGCTCCCGCTGAGCGGCGATGCCATTGCGGCCCTTTCGCACCCATCCATTATTCCTGTATTTTCCGCCCGCAGCGCGGCAAAGCTCGCTGAAGAGGCCTCCGGGCGTCTCGGCTTCGCTCATATCGTAGCCCTGAGCGATTCTGTCGCCGTACCGCTCAAAGGGGAAAATCTGGCACAGATGCACATCGTGCCTTCGCCACAGGCCGGATATATGCGAAATGCAGTTGAAAACCTTTGCTTGACCCTTAGCGTGTCTTGAGGGGCTTGTGGTTGCCGGATAAGGTTGCAAGGCTGACCCACGCTTAAGGGCAAGAATCGAAAAGGTACGTGTTGTGGCATCATCGAAGAAACCCCGCTCATCTCAGAGCAAATCATCGAAGATCACGCCGGAAGACTCCAAGATAGCGGACGCCGTGACCGTAGAGGGTGAGACATCCTCCGACAAAACCGAAATACCCGTGGTAGATGGTGCCGACACTGTCGTCGCAAATCCCGACGATACGGCAAAAACGGCAAAGCAAGAAGACATCGCGGAGACGGAAACATCTGATAAGACGGTGGATGAGGCGAAACCAGATACCGCGCCGAACGACACAGACACCAATACCGCCGAAGTGACACCCATTCCGCCCAAGGATCCGCCAGCCTCCGAGCAGGCATGGGTCGATGAAAAATCGTCTAAGCGCAGCGAGAACGCCGCGCAGACGTCATCGCCAGTCGCGGCACCTGTCGAAAAGAAAGGCAGCTCATTCGTGCCGCTCGTTCTGGGCGGCGTGATTGCCGGTGCCATCGGCTTTTTCGTCGCGCAGGCTAGTTTTTTCGACAGCGCGGAGGTGGATATTACCGCCGAGCTACGGAGTGAGTTAAACAGCCAGCAAGAGCGTATCGCAATCCTCGAGACGGCAGAGCCACCGCAAATCGAAAGCCCGACTGTCGATCTTTCGCCACTCGAGACTCAACTGACCGCGCTTGAAGAGCGTATTGCAGCCCTTGAAGAGCGGCCGGCGGTTGTGTTGCCCGATGGTGACGATGCGGACGCAGCCGAAGCCTATGCTGCCGAACTCGAAGCATTGCGCGAGTCCGTCGTGGAACAGCGTAGCGAGATTGCGGCTCTGTTGGAAAATACGCGCAGCGAACGAGCCGCGAACGCGGCTGCTGCGACAGCGGCAAGTGCGCAAAGGGCACTCGCGAAGATCGTATCGGCCATCGACACGGGGCAACCCTTCGCGGATGAGTATTCCGAAATTGAGACACTCGATATCGGAGAGCTTGATCCAGCCCTGGGCGATGTCGCGGATGAGGGCGTAGCCACGCTCAGCGCTCTTCAGACGGAATTTCCCGAACAGGCCCGCACCGCCCTCGCCACGGCAAGGTCCAGCGGTGTGGAGGACGGCCAGCAGGGGCTGGGCGGATTTATCACTCGATCGCTTGGCGCGCGGTCGGTTACGCCACGCGAGGGGGATGACCCCGACGCGGTTCTGTCCCGTGCCGAAGCGGCGCTGAACTCCGGCGATCTTGCCACGACTCTGAATGAACTTGATACCCTGCCCGAAGAAGCACAGTCTGCAATTGCAGACTGGCGCGCGGCAGCTGAGGCGCGTCTCGAGGCGCGCATGGCAGTCGACGATTTGGCACAACGCCTGACGGCAGACTAAGGAAAATACTATGCTGTGGTCCCTGATTAAAATCATCCTCTTTGTTGGCCTTGTCGGCGCGCTGGCCTGGGGCGCGGGTTACCTGCTCGAAGCGGATGGCGGCCTCCAAATCCGCGCTTTGGGATACGAGCTTAGCCCCGGACCGCTAGAGTCAGTTTTGCTGCTGGCTGTGCTGGTCTTTCTCGTTTGGGTCGTCCTCAAGCTGTTGTCGCTTTTAGTGGCCGTACTCAAATTCCTGAATGGGGATGAAACGGCACTGTCTCGCTACTTTGACCGCAACCGGGAGCGTAAGGGGTTCGAGGCGCTCTCGCAGGGATTGATGGCGCTGGCCAATGGGGAGGGGCGCCTCGCGATGGCCAAGGCGGCCAAAGCGGACAAATACCTTAACAAGCCTGAGCTGACCAACCTGCTCACCGCGCAGGCCGCTGAGATGGCAGGCGACAAGAAGAAGGCGGAAGAGACCTACCGCAAACTCGTCGAGAATGAGCAGACCCGCTTTGTGGGCGTGCGCGGCATCATGAAGCAAAAGCTGGCCGCAGGCGACAATGAGACGGCACTTCAGCTTGCGCAGAAGGCGTTTGATATGAAGCCGAAGCACGAAGAAACCGGAGACATTTTGTTGCGTCTCCAGGCGGAGAAGGAAGACTGGACCGGCGCGCGCAAAACGCTGAACACCAAGCTCCGCAACGGGCAATTGCCCCGCGATGTTCACAAGCGCCGCGATGCGGTGCTGGCGCTGTCGGAGGCGAAGGACGTCATCGCCGAGAACAGCACGATCGAAAAGCGGGAAGCCGCGATCGAGGCGAACCGTCTTTCGCCTGATTTGATACCGGCAGCCGTGATGGCCGCCAACAGCTACACCAAGCAGGGCAAACCCCGGTATGCGACGCGTGTGTTGAAGAAAGCATGGGAAGCGCGCCCGCATCCCGACCTCGCAGCCGCTTTTGCAGCGATCGCACCCGATGAAACCCCATCTGCCCGAATCAAACGCTTTACCACATTAACGAAGGTGAACGTTGAGCACCCCGAAACGAAGATGCTTCTCGCGGAGCTGAATATCGCAAACGAGGACTTCCCGTCCGCGCGCCGCGCGCTGGGCGATTTGGTGGAGAAAGATCCCGACGCACGGTCCGTTACGCTCATGGCGGCGATTGAACGGGGTGAAGGTGCCTCCGATACTGTCGTGAAGGGGTGGCTTGCTCGTGCGATTGCGGTGCCGCGCGGCCCGCAGTGGATCTGCGACAGCTGCCAGCATATCCATGCAGAGTGGAAGCCGGTGTGCGAAAACTGTTCGAGCTTCGATACGCTGGAATGGAAGCGGCCGCCGCTGTCGCAAGTCGCGATGCCCGCAGGCGTGCAAATGCTGCCGATGATCGTCGGCGCGCTGGAAGAGCCGAAGGAACCGGAGCCTGTCGCGGAGATCAACGGTATCGAAGACGCCGAGGTCATTGACGACACCACAGTGGATACGAAGGACGTAAAGTAACCGGCGCAAGCTGTTGCTGACGTCCTGCTTCAAGGGCGATTTATGTCTGACACTTTCAACATCCGCGTACAAAACATGTCTTGCGGGGCATGCGCGGCGCGTGCGCAAAAAGCACTGAGCGGGGTCGACGGGGTCGAAGGCGCCGCCGTCAACTTCGCCGATGAATCAGCGCGTTTTTCGGTGCAATCGGCCAAAGCGCTCAAGGATGCATTCACCGCCCTGGAGAAGGCAGGGTACCCCGGTGAGCTGAAAGCGGATGAAGACACGGCCGCGCGCCGCGAAGCCAAGGAAAACGACGTCGCCGCCCTGCGCCGTGCAACGATTTTCGCTGCGATACTGGCTCTGCCGGTGTTCATCCTTGAGATGGGCAGTCATATCTTCCCCGCAATGCATCATGCGATCCACAACAGCATCGGGACGGAGACATCTTGGCAGTTGCAATCGGTCCTGACAGGCATCCTGATGCTTGGTCCTGGCGCGCGCTTCTTCCGCCGCGGGCTGCCGGCGTTGCTGCGCCGGCAGCCCGACATGAACAGCCTCGTCGCCCTCGGCACGGGGGCCGCGTTTGTGTACTCAGCCTTCGTTCTCGCCGCGCCGGAGCTGTTGCCGGCACAGTCCCGCGCCGTGTATTTTGAATCCGCTTGCGTGATTATCGTGCTGGTACTGCTAGGTCGATGGCTCGAAGCGCGGGCAAAGACCCGCACGGGTGCCGCGATCGAGCGGCTCATTGGTCTACGCCCGGACTTGGTGCGCGTCGATGTAGACGGCACGTGGCAGGAGCGCCCTATCGCTGAGCTGATCCAGGGCCAGCACTTCATGGTGCGGGCGGGCGAACGCATCGCCGCTGACGGAGAGGTCGTGAGTGGGCACAGCGAGGTCGATCAAAGCATGCTGACGGGGGAACCGTTGCCGGTGGCAAAGGAGCCGGGTGATCTGGTCACGGGTGGGACGATCAACGCCGACGGCACGCTCACATGCCGCGCCAACGCGACCGGGGACGACAGCAAGCTTGCGCAAATCATTCGGATGGTCGAGGCGGCACAGGGCGCGCGCCTGCCCATTCAGGCTTTGGTGGATCAGATTACGTTGCGGTTCGTTCCTGCGGTTCTGGTCGTCGCGCTCTTCACGATGGTCGCATGGTTCTTGGTGGGGCCGGAGCCGAAGCTGCCATTTGTGCTGGTGGTGGGCGTATCTGTACTTATCATCGCCTGCCCTTGCGCGATGGGCCTCGCAACGCCTACGTCGATCATGATCGGTACGGGCCGCGCGGCGGAGTTGGGCGTGCTGTTCCGGAGCGGCACCGCCTTGCAGCACTTGCAAAGCGCCACGCTGGTCGCCTTTGACAAAACCGGCACATTGACCGAAGGGCGCCCGACCCTCACCGACTTGCAACCAGCGCAAGGGATTGACCGAGTTGCGGCTCTGCGCCTGATTGCGGCGGTCGAAGCGCTCTCTCAGCATCCGCTCGCCCGAGCGATCGTGCAGGCGGCGGCAGAGCTTGATATTCCCGAGGCCAGCAACATGACCGCAGAGCCCGGTCGAGGTGTGCGTGGTGAGGTGGAGGGTGCGCAGATCGAAGGGGATTGGCTGACCCGCCGGGGCGTTGACCTTTCCCAATTCGACGGCCTGCGACAGCAAGCTGAGGCGAAAGGACAGACCGTGTTCTTCGCCGCCAGCGAGGGGCAAGCCATGTCGATGCTGGTGATCTCGGACAAAATTAAACCGACGGCGAAAAGCGCGGTAGCCTCGCTGCAATCGCGCGGCGTCCGTGTCGCACTGATCAGCGGTGATGGCGCGGGCGCGGTCGAGCATCTCGCGCAAGCGCTCGGGATAGAGGATTTTGCCTCCGATGTGCTGCCAGAAGGCAAGATCGAAGCCCTTGAGAAGTTTCGGCGCGACGGTGATGTGGTCGCTTTCGTTGGGGACGGTATCAACGATGCGCCCGTGCTTGCTTATGCCGATATCGGTATTGCCGTCGGCACCGGGACGGACGTGGCGATCGATGCCGCCGATGTGGTGTTGATGGGCGGCGATCCAGGTGGCGTGGCGACCGCGCTCAACGCGTCACAGAAAACAATGCGCAACATTCGACAGAACCTTGTCTGGGCGTTCGGCTATAACGTCGCCCTGATTCCGGTCGCGGCTGGTATCTTGTACCCTATTTTCGGCATCCTGCTCTCTCCCGGCCTTGCGGCAGGCGCCATGGGGCTGTCCTCACTTTTCGTCCTCAGCAATGCGTTTCGCCTGCGCAAAATGCAGGCCTGAACGCACTCGATCCATCATGTAGGAACGCGTAAAAACATGCGAGATCCCCATAGTTTTGTGCGATAAGCCCAAAAGTTTGCGCGACCTTGGCCTTGAATTCGGGCGAATAGTTTCTTCGTTTCGCCATTTAGGATCACTTATTTCGTCATGCGATCCACCTTAACGATTGGTCCGAAATTTCGTGACCACGTCTATCTGACGAGGGAACTGGGTCGATATTGCGAGTCGTGTCCAACTGTGATGTGGCATCATCGGTCATATGCCGCTTGGGGACTGCATTTTGTGGCCGAGATGCGCTCGCTGGCACATGTGCGAGGATAAACTGCCGGGTGGACCTTTCAGGAGAGTCGTGAAGCGGCACCCGTAATGACCTGAAAAGAGAGCAATTCTAGCCACCCGTTGTTGATATAACTAAACTTAGAAACATAATCGCGGCATTGAAAAAAAGGTGATTGCGGTGCGAAAATTGACACCGGTTCAACGAAACAAAAAGCGGGTAACCAAGGAACTTCAACAACACGATGCGTTTGAAAAATCGGCATTGGCGAAAGTTATTTTTCGATTATGTTCGGGGATATAAACACGACTATTTTTATTGTTTTTTGAGTTTCATTGGATTTAAATCTTGTTTGGCTCTTCAATCTTAGGTTGTAAATCCCGCCAATCGCTAGCTTGGGCTTTTTCTAAGCTTCCAGAATCCAAAAATCGTAAGCGAGCAGCAAAAAAAATCTCGCCAAATATCCGGTGTGGTATTGCGTAGCCCTGATGCGCTACCTCTTGCGCGCTGTTACGCTTGATGACTAAGGCAAGCGGCCTGCGATGCCAGGGACTGGCCTGACTGGCTTTCGGTCGAGGCCGGTGCGACGCATCTTGGCGAGCAGATCGCCATTGCCATCACGCAACGCGCATCGGGCGAAGACCAAGCCCGCATCTGTGAGAGGCTGGCGCTGGCGCTATCGGTGTTCACCCGGCCGTGACGGGATCGCCGTGCGCCCACATGCCGGACTATCTGAGCCTCTTCGCGTCTTCCGCGCCCTCAAGAGATCATTGCCCAGATAAACCTGATCTCGAACCATGAGAAGCTGTTTGTGAGGCAAAAACTTGAACTGATCCAAATAGAGCTGTGCCAAAACCAACGTTTCTGGAAGGCTACCGGACCCCTTGAATTAGAGGTCCGTCGTCGAACGGATGCGCAGGCTTCTGTGCTTCTCGATCGGGCTGCAACTGCGCCGCACGCCTGAAGGGGGTTTGACCTGGTCATAAGATCAAAGGCAGCTTCGGTGTAGGTTTCTCGGACGCCCCGCGCGACGTTTGGGTGACGCGGAACGTTGCCTGGCGTCGGAGAAGCGCTCAAGCGGGAAATCGTGGGGTTGGGCTTGGTTTGCCGTTTGTTGTTATGGG